>ERZ1046740.95-NODE-95-length-72126-cov-8.181571_pt1 | contig 72126 bp, 78 predicted proteins | sample MGYA00383093_ERZ1046740 | MGnify/ENA primary metagenome ERZ1046740 (study PRJEB29581, sample SAMEA5548363) | metagenome | biome: marine; feature: coastal; material: water | depth 25 m | study: Short-term variability in the microbial, nano- and picoplankton dynamics... | reverse complement strand
GTTACAGTAACAATGTAAAGACCAGAAGTTAAGTTGTCTCTAGTGATTTCAACTTTTCCGCTGACGTTACTCATATTTTGAATTGTTCTTCCAGACAAGTCTAGAACAGTTACATCAAATGATCCTTCCGTCAATTCAATCCATGCTGAATTTGTCATTGGGTTAGGGTACATTTTTACGATGTCTGTTTTTTCCTCTTCATCTATGCTGATGTTCATGCCTGCACAAGAATCAAAGATTAAATCGAATGTGATGGCATTACTACTCGTTCTTTCATAGAATCTATTCATTCCCCCTACACCGTTATCAACAGCGCACGTAGAATCTAACCCAGCATTTTCTTCGTTAGAAGAGTTACTAGGATCAGGTGTACCATTTACAAACTTGAAGTACATAGAACCTGGGCAGAAATCTGAAATAGTAGTTTCGTAAATACCACCAGGAAGTGGAGTCATTTGAATAGCATTTGTTTGCCATGCTGTGAAGTCACCAATAATGTAAACTCCAGCAGTATCTATAGAACCACCCCATGTCGCCATATCTACTCTAAACGTCATATCAGCTTTAGCTGGAATTGGGTTACAATAGCCACCTAAACCGTCTACGTTAAAGCAGGCCATTACAGTGTCAGCAGAAGAATGAACAGCTACACGGTTAGGAACACCTTCCCAGCTTACATTTCCACCGAAGTGAGATCTAAACTTGAATTGCACTTCTCCAGAATCTACCATTAAGGTTATAGCCCAAATGTCGTTACCCATATCCGTTAAAAGGTCTCCTCCGGCCCAGCCGTTTAACGACCCTGCAACGTCTAAAGAATCCATTATGTTACAGGCCAAGTGATTTTGCATATCTAACATTAATGTCATAGTGTATTGTGGAAGTGGTGCTGCAGGACATGGTCCACACATTGCGTAACAATTTTCTTCTATAACAGCTCCGGAAACAATGACTTGACGGTTACCACCAACTTCGCATGCAGAAGGAACAGTTTCCCAATTGCCCCCTTCGATTAACTTTAGTTGGAAAGTATCTACTGGCACATACACCAATCTTTCATATACGTTTGCTCTGTTGGGGTCAGCAAACAACTGAGTTGCTGTAGCATTCCAATCAGAAGTAAAACCTGCTGCCGCTTGCCAGTTACCTGCTGCAGTGACAGTGCCATAGGTGCCAGCCTGAGCCATATCCGCACCAATACGAAGCAATTCCTTACCGGCAGGAGCGTTACCAGAAAATTCAACAGCCGCTAAAGTCGTGTCCTTGTAAATGTTAATGAAACGGTTTCCGTTTCCACCACCTACTTGGCTTTCAGAAGGAATAGTTTCTTCATCTGGCCAATTGTCGCCATTTAGCATTTTATACTCATATCTTCCATCTGGAATAGACACTGTAACACTGTAGATAGTAGAAGTACCTGCCTGTGTTAGTGTAGTTTCGTCCGGCTTCCAGTTTCCCGTTGCACCTGCTGCAGCTTGAAAATCGCCAGCTATGTGCACGCCATTTGCACTTGGTGAAGTGCTACCTAAATCTACTTGAAAAGTTACCGATCTGTTTTGAGTAAACCCATAAGTCGATACAAGCGCAAATAGAAATAAAAAATAATGCTTTCTCATAAAATTAAAATTTCGTTTTACCTTAGTGTACTTTTTACATTTAATGACGAAAGTAAAAAATTTATCCTATCCACATGCACAATAAGTGTATAAATTACACTAATATGAGAAAACACAGATTGGTATTGGCTTTGATGCTCAGTTTATTAGCGATCAGTTCAACTTCAAACGCTCAAATCATAGAACGTATTGACCCTCCTTTTTGGTGGGTTGGAATGCAAAACGATACACTCGAATTATTGATCAAAGGCACAGATCTTTCCGATGAATTGACGCTTCACTCTACCTCCGCGGCTTTGGTGTCGGCTGAAGTAAATCAAAACGGCCATTATGTATTTGCAACACTTTATATCCCAAAAACATCTACACCTAAAAAATTCAAAATAGCTGTCGGTAAAAAGAAGTTTAGCTATGAATTGAAGAAGCGCTCTTCTGCGAATAAAACACTTATGGGCCTTGATGCAAGCGACTTTATCTATCTTATTACACCAGACAGGTTTGCCAATGGCAATCCAAAAAATGATGTCTTCAAAGACATGAACCAAACTACACTCGACCGAAGTGAACCTTACGAAAGACACGGTGGTGACATCGCAGGGATGCAAAGTAAAATTGACTATTTATATGACTTAGGTGCTACAGCTTTATGGATTAATCCACTTTTAGAAAATAATCAGCCTAAAGAATCTTACCATGGATACGCCATAACCGACCACTACCAAATAGACCCCCGATTTGGTACCAAAGAAGAATATAAAGCCTTTATTGACGCTTGCCATTTAAAAGGCATTAAGGTGATTATGGATGTGGTCTATAATCATTTTGGAAATGAGCATTATCTAATTAAAGATATGCCCGAAGAAAATATTGTAAACCAATGGCCAGAGTTTACACAAACGAATTACCGCGCAACTTCCTTGCACGACCCTTACGCTTCGGAAAAGGATAGAACACTAATGACAGACGGTTGGTTCGACAAACACATGCCAGATATCAATCAACGCAATACGCATATGGCGAAATATCTCACCCAAAATTCAATCTGGTGGATCGAAGAATTCGGCATCGATGCCTTTAGAATTGACACCTATGCCTATCCCCAAAAGGAATACATGTCTAATTTTGCAAAAACTGTTGCCAATGAGTACCCAGAATTTTTCATGTTTGGAGAAACCTGGGTACACGGACCGCAAGTGCAAAGCTGGTTTGCAAAAGACAACCCTCTAAATCCGAACAATACAGAACTACAAAGTGTAACAGATTTCCAATTGGCATTTGCAATTCACAAAGGACTAAAAGAAAAGCACGGTTGGGCTGAAGGCATTAACAGGGTGTATTATGTACTGTCTGGTGATTACATGTATAAGAAACCTCAAGATTTGGTTACTTTTTTAGACAACCACGACATTGCTCGAATTTATGGCCTGTTAGAAGAAGACATGCGCAAGTTTAAAATGGCAAATGCCTTAATGCTTACTACTCGAGGAATTCCTCAAGTGTACTATGGCACAGAAGTGTTGATGAAAGCCACAGTTGGGCACGGGGAAATACGCGAAGATTTTTGGGGTGGATGGAAAGAAGACACCATTAATAAATTTGAAGAAACTGGAAGGACAGCGCTAGAAAACGAGGCCTTCGAATACATTAAAACTTTGGCTAACTTCAGAAAGAAGAGCAAAGCAATAACTGAGGGTAGTCTTATTCAATTCGTTCCAAGAGACGGGGTATATTGTTATTTCCGTTTTACGGAAGGCGAAGAAATCATGGTCATTATGAATGCTTCAGAAAGTGAAGTTTCTGAAGATTTATCGCGCTACGATGAAAGACTCAAAGGTGCCACTCAATTGAAAGACATTTTTGAAAATGACATTCACGTTCCATCAAATCCGTTGGTACTTGCTCCGTTCCAAACACGAATATTCATGCTTCAATAAATTTTGAATCCCTAAATTTACCAGCATAAGAATCACCTCAATTCAGATAACAATGACTAAAAAAGTAGCTTACGTATTTACCTTTATGCTCATCATTGACTTGTTAGCTTCTTGCAGTAAGCCCAAAACTTACCAAGTAGAGATTAACAATAGTTACATGGTTTTAAGAAACTACGCAGCAAATACTACATTGGTTGAAGATGACGAAGTAAAAGCTACAGAGCTCGAAGCCAACATGCAGTATGATTATGTTCAAACTGCCTCCAATTTTGCAATCCCATCTTTATTAAGCACTTCGGCTTATGCATCAAATGAAAGCAATTGGGTCTTTCAAAACAACTTTGAAAGCATTTTGGTTTTAGCTAAAACAAAATCTGGATCTGACCGCAATATCACTGATGACTGTAGTTTTATTTTTAAAGGAATTTCCTATACCGCAGAAGAACTAATGACGCGTCTAAACACGCACCTTCAAGGATACGACAACAGCACTTCTTCGCCAAGCATTGGTTTAAAAGTTCTCTTTTCTTCAAGCTTGGCAAAATCAGAAAATCAGTTAATTAAAATAAACACAACCCTAAGCAACACCACTCTTTTAAACACTTCCTTTTCTATTGAAATAATTTAAATATGCTACTCAAAAACCTAGACCTAACCAACGTATTGTTCCTTGATATTGAAACCGTTTCTGGTGCTCCTACTTTTGGAGACTTAGACGAAATATGGCAAAAACTCTATGCCGATAAAACCAAATGGCAGCGCAAAGACGAATTCAGCCCTGAGGAATTTTACGAAAAGCAGGCAGGTATTTATGCCGAATTTGGCAAGATCGTTTGCATCTCTTGTGGCTTTTTGCGCCACAGCGGAAATCAACACGAATTTCACGTAAAGTCGTTTTATGGCGATGATGAGAAAGAACTTCTTCGTGAGTTTTCTGAACTCATCACCAATCACTACAACCAACCTCAACATTTGCTCTGTGGGCACAATGCGAAAGAATTTGACTTCCCGTACATCGCTAGACGCATGCTGATTAATGGACTTGACATTCCGCATACATTAAACCTAGCCGGTAAAAAACCATGGGAAGTTCAACATCTAGACACCATGGAACTTTGGAAATTTGGTGATTACAAAAACTTTACAAGCTTAAAGTTATTGGCGGCACTTTTTGGAATTCCAACACCTAAAGATGACATAGACGGCTCGCAAGTGGGTTCGGTGTATTACAAAGACAATGACTTAGAGCGCATAAAAGTGTATTGCGAAAAAGACACGCTTACTGTAGCTCAACTTCTTTTGAAATACCAAGGCCAAGAATTGATTAAAGACATGAATGTGATTAGTTCTTAAACTTTAAGATTCATTTTAATTTTGCCTTGATGCAAAACGAACACAACACAAGGCAGCCCCAACCTGAGCAAAAGAATCCTATTAAATTCAATACCTCATCAGTAAAAACTAAATTTGCCGCCTATCAATTAGTTATGGTACAGTCAAAAATACAAGCCTTAATTGCCAAAGAAGTTGAGGCCATTCAAAATATCCCGATTGACGGAATTATTCAGAATGCAATAGAAATAATTTACGAACAAGTACACGTAAAACATGGAAAGGTGGTTGTTTCTGGCATGGGTAAAGCTGGTCAAATTGGTGTCAACATCGCTACGACGTTGGCCTCTACAGGCACTCCAGCTATCTTTTTGCATCCGAGTGAATCGCAGCATGGCGATTTAGGAATGGTACAAGAAAATGACATTTTACTTTTAATCTCAAACTCCGGAAAAACAAGAGAGATTATCGAGCTGGAGCACTTGGTAAAACGCATTTACCCAGAAATAAAAATCATCGGTTTAACCGGAAACCCGGAAGGTGAATTGGCGAATTTTAGCGATGTTACATTATTGACTGGCAACCCAAAAGAAATATGTCCCTTAGGCCTAGCGCCCACAACATCCACGACAGTGATGACCGTAGTTGGAGATGTTTTGGTGGTACTAATGGAAGAAAAAATAGGATTCACAAAAGAACAATATGCCCTAAGGCACCACAGCGGATACTTAGGCTCTAAAGCACGCGGTAATGAGTAAGTTTACACTGATAGCAGGGCCTTGCGCCATAGAAGACGACAACATGCCATTCATCATTGGGCGTGAAGTAAAACGCATTTGCGATGATTTAGGCATCAACTTCATCTTTAAAGGAAGTTACCGAAAAGCCAACCGCTCGCGCCTTGACAGCTTTACTGGAATTGGAGACGAGCGCGCTTTGGGCATTCTTCAAAATGTTGGGAAAGAGTTGGGCGTAGAGACCATTACAGATATACACGAAACAAACGAAGCTAAGTTGGTTGCCAAATATGTAGACAATATTCAGATTCCTGCCTTTCTATGCCGTCAAACAGAATTACTGTTGGCAGCAGGAAATACTGGAAAAGGCGTGAATATTAAAAAAGGACAATTCCTTTCTCCGGAAGCCATGATGTTTCCTTTGGAAAAAGTAAGAAGCACTGGTAACGAAAAAGTATGGCTTACAGAACGTGGAAATAGTTTTGGCTACACTGATTTAATTGTAGATGCCACAGCAATTACACGGATGAAAGCTTTAGGCGCTTTTACCATTATGGATTGCACGCATGCCGTACAAAAACCAAATAAAACAGAAGGTGTTACTGGTGGTGACCCTAGCATGATTGAAACGGTTGCTTTATCTGCAGTTGCCACAGGCGCAGATGGATTCTTTATGGAAGTGCACCCTGATCCTAAAACTGCAAAAAGTGACCCACACACCATGTTACAATTGGATAAATTGGAAGGCATTTTGACAAAAGCGATGAACATTAGAAAAGCTTTGAATGCTTAAAGAAAAAACCAAAAAGATAAAAATGCTCATTACCGATATTGACGGGGTAATGACAGATGGCGGCATGTACTTTAGCAGTACTGGCGAAGAGATGAAACGTTTTAGCGTGAAAGACGGAATGGCTGTTGGGCTGTGTCGCGATGCCGGTATCGACTTTGGATTTATTAGCGCCGGGCATTCTTTGGCACTCGTTGAAGCCAGAGCAAAAGTCTTGAAGGTAAACCACGTCTATGTAGGCTATACGCCAAAGATTGAAATCTTAAACCAATGGCTAGACACCCTCAATTTAAAAGCTGAAGATGTAGCCTACATTGGTGATGACCTGAAAGATATTCCGGTTATGGAGGCCGTTGGCATCAGTGCTTGTCCAGCAGATGCGGTAAAGCAAGTTGTTGCTATTGCGGATGTTGTCTTAACCAAAACTGGTGGACACGGTTGCGTCCGTGAGTTTGTTGAAGAGGTGTTACTTGTTAAATAAGTTCTTGCCACTCCGCTTTCTATTTTTCAAATAAAAACCATACGACCATTGGGAAAACAAGAGCGTTATGGTAGACGGAATAAAAACCAATGAAATACTGCTGCCGCAAAGCACTCTCCTAGAATTTTACGATTACAGTTTAAGCTACTTCTGTGAAAATTAGAATTCTTAACATTACTCAGCTTATTTCAGTTCTATGCTTTACGATGTTACCATTCTTACCGAGCCGCGCTACCTCAACCCCGAAATAACCTCAGACTATCTCGCCAATGTCATGCAAGAAGATACGCTTTTAAAAGAGGCTCTTGAAAATAGCGGGTTGCGTGTCACTCGAAAATGTTGGGACGATCCTGACTTCGATTGGCGCGAAACAAAATATGCCATCTTTCGCAGCACATGGGACTACTTCAATCGATTTCCTGTTTTTAAAGTTTGGCTAGACAAAGCTTCTGAACAAACCTCCTTATTGAATGCAAAGGAGATTATCTATTGGAATATGGATAAGCATTACTTGCTAGATCTAGAAAAAAAGGGCATCAACATACCCCCGACCTATTTTATAGAAACCGGTTCTAAACTCAGTTTAAAAGAACACCTCAGTACACTTTCGTGGGATGAGTTTATCTTAAAACCAGCCATCGCAGGAACCGCAAGACACACATATCTCTTTGCTAAAGATGAAGTGAAAAAGCATGAGGCGATTTACAAAGAATTGATTACCAAGGAAAGCATGCTGCTTCAGGAATACCAAAAGCAGATCACCGCGAAAGGAGAAATAAGCTTGGTATTGTTTGGCGGTAAATACAGCCATGCAGTTTTAAAACGGGCCAAAGCTGGTGACTTTAGAGTGCAAGATGATTTTGGCGGTTCGGTAAGCGATTACACTCCAAACACAGATGAAATAGCTTTCGCTGAAAAAGCTCTTGCTACTTGTGACCCAATGAAACCCATTTATGCGCGTGTTGATATATTTTGGGACAATCAAGATCAAATGTGCTTGGCAGAATTAGAAATGATTGAACCTGAATTATGGTTTAGAAGAAATAAAAAGGCCGCAGATATTCTTGCTAAAACTATCATTAATTTAATTAAATAAAAAAGCCGATGCAGTGCATCGGCTTTTTTTATATCTAAAATTTAACCTTTAATTATTCTACAATCGTCCATTGATTGTCTGCAAGTAAAGGCTCAGCTTGTTTAAACTTCACTTGCTTTTCCTCTCCTGTTGTCAAATTCTGAATTTTTACACGCTCATTACGCCCGTATTGTTTTTCAGTTTTAATGACCTGTTTTGGTCTTGGCGGTCTTTGCTGCTGTTGCTGTGCTGCTTGACCTTCTCCGCTTCCACCTTGTGCAATTTCTTGCGCTTCAGCATGACTGGTTTGCAAACCACTCATATCTGTTTTCTGTTGCACTGGCGCTTGACGCATTTGCGATGGATCAGGATGAGGTAAATCTCCTTTCATTAAGAAAGAAACGATTTCCTTGTTGGTCACATCTAACATATTTTGGAACAATTTGAAAGATTCGAACTTGTAAATTAGCAATGGATCTTTTTGCTCGTACTGTGCACCTTGAACATTCTGACGCAATTCATCCATCTCACGCAAGTGCTCTTTCCAGCTGTCGTCAATAATAGCAAGAACAATTCCTTTTTCGAAGTCCTTCGTCAACGTTTTTCCTTCAGAGTCGTAGGCCTCTTTTAGGTTAGTTGCCACCTGCATTGATTTTGCGCCATCGGTAAACGGCACTACAATGTTTTGGAAATTATTGTTCTTGTTGCTGTACACATTCTTTATGACTGGGTAAGCAACTTTAGCTATGCGCTCTGTTTTTTCTTGGTAGCCAGCAATGGCCTTATCGTAAACATGGCTCGTAACCTCATCTTCGCTTTTCGCATTGAAATCGTCTTCAGATATTTGACTGTCTAAGGCTAAAACGCGATACAACTCTAATTTAAACCCTTCGTAGTCTTTAGAAGGTTGAAATTCCGATACAATACTTCCGCATGTATCGTAAATCATATTTGAAATATCTACAGACAAGCGTTCTCCGAAAAGAGCATGACGTCTTCTTTTGTAAATCACCTCACGTTGAGAGTTCATTACATCATCGTATTCTAGCAAACGCTTACGCGTACCGAAGTTATTTTCTTCAACTTTTCTCTGCGCTCTTTCTATCGATTTCGAAACCATTCCATGCTGAATCATTTCGCCTTCTTCCAAGCCCATTTTATCCATGATGCCAGCGATTCTTTCGGAACCGAACAAACGCATTAAGTTGTCTTCTAGAGAAACATAGAATTGAGATGAACCCACATCACCTTGACGACCAGCACGACCTCTTAACTGACGGTCAACACGTCTCGAATCGTGACGCTCTGTACCTACAATGGCCAAACCACCCGCAGCTTTCACTTCGTCAGATAATTTAATATCCGTACCACGACCTGCCATGTTCGTTGCAATGGTTACCGTTCCCGGACGACCTGCTTCTGCAACAACATCTGCTTCTTTTTGGTGCAATTTCGCATTCAATACCTGGTGTGGTACTTTTTGAATTTTCAATGCTCTTGAAAGCAATTCTGAAATTTCAACAGAAGTTGTTCCCACCAAAATAGAACGTCCTTCATTACGCAATCTCACAACTTCGGTAATAACCGCGTTATACTTTTCACGTTTCGTTTTATAAACTTGATCTTGTCTATCGTCTCTTGTTATGGGGCGGTTGGTAGGAATAACAACAACATCCAATTTGTAGATTTCCCAAAGTTCACCCGCTTCTGTTTCTGCAGTACCCGTCATACCCGAAAGCTTGCTGTACATACGGAAATAATTCTGCAAGGTAACTGTGGCATACGTTTGCGTAGACGCTTCAATCTTCACGTTTTCTTTCGCTTCAATTGCTTGGTGAAGACCATCAGAGAATCTACGGCCATCCATTATACGACCAGTTTGCTCGTCTACAATCATCACCTTGTTTTCCATCAATACATACTCTGTATCTTTTTCAAACAATGCATATGCCTTCAACAACTGATTCATAGTGTGAACACGTTCGCTCTTCACACCAAAATTGGTCATCATTTCTGTTTTCTTAGCAGCTTTTTCGTCTTGATCTACATCAGATTTTTCAAGTATGGCAATTTCAGAACCGATATCCGGAAGCACAAAGAAATCCGCTTCGGTATCTGTGGATATTAAGTCAATTCCTAATTCAGAAAGATCTATTTGATTTTGTTTTTCGTCAATTGTAAAGTAAAGCTCATCATCTATGATGTGCATGTTTTTACTTTGCTCTTGCATAAACAAAGCTTCTGTCTTTTGAAGCAAAGCACGAACACCATCTTCACTTAAGAACTTAATGAGCGCTTTGTTTTTCGGCAATCCGCGGTAAGCGCGCAAAAGGTGCTTTCCACCTTCTTTTCCATCGCCTTCGCCAATTAATTTTTTAGCTTTAGACAACTCACCTTGCACAACCGTGCGTTGAGCTTGCATCAACTTAACCACGTATGGCTTCAAGGTATTGAAGCTCTCACGGTCTTTGTCGCCATTTGGTGTCGGACCAGAAATAATCAAAGGTGTACGCGCGTCATCCACCAATACAGAATCTACCTCATCTACAATGGCATAATTATGACCACGTTGAACCAAATCCTCTGGATTACGAGACATGTTATCTCTCAAATAATCGAAACCGAATTCGTTGTTTGTTCCAAACGTGATGTCAGCCAAATAGGCTTGCCTTCTTTCCTCAGAGTTTGGTTTATGGCGGTCAATACAATCTACGGTTAACCCGTGAAACTGGTAAATCGGCCCCATCCATTCGGAGTCACGTTTTGCGAGGTAATCATTCACTGTTACCAAGTGAACTCCTTTCCCGGTAAGGGCGTTAAGGTAAACCGGAAGCGTTGCAACCAAGGTTTTACCCTCTCCTGTGGCCATCTCTGCAATTTTACCTTGATGCAAAACAGAACCGCCAATCAACTGAACGTCGTAATGGATCATATTCCACGTAACAGGCGTACCTGCTGCATCCCAAATATTTTGAAAAATGGCATCAGATCCTTTCACTGTTACGTGTGGATATCTAGCCGCAAGTTGCTCGTCCATTTCCGTAGCACGAACAGTTATTTCCTCGTTTTCTGTGAAGAGTTTGGCGGTATATTTAACCACAGCGAAAGCCTCAGGTAAAATCTCTTTTAGAGCAGCTTCATTTTTTTCGTAAGCCACTTTTTCAAGCTCATCTACTCTTTCATAAAACTGCTCTTTTTCAGTAAAATCAGAAGTTGCATCAATCTTTTCTTTTAACTCAGAAATCTCTTTGTTCTCTTCTTCGCTACTCTTAGCAATTATCGCTTTAAACCCTATGGTTTTTGCGCGCAGTTCATTTGCAGATAAACCTGCAATACTCGGTTCTACGGCTTTAATTTTATTTACTAAGGGTTGGAGTTCTTTCAAATCCTTTGCAGATTTGTCCCCAAATATTTTCTTTAAAAAATTTAACATGTCGTCATGTCTTTATCATTCACCATCAAGGCTCGCAAAAATAACTTTTAAGGGCTTGCAGGCTTTATATTTAAATGCAATTTCTATTAACGAAAAAAATGCCACAACAGGCATTTAGACAAAGTGTCAGAATTGAAAGTAAAAGGCGGTTAGCAAAGGTTTAGCAAAAATGCAAAAGCAAAAAAAAGCCGCCCTATTTGGCAGCTTTCTATATCGTTTTCAATATTCGTCTTCGTTCCAGAGGAAATCTTCCTCGGTAGGATAGTCTGGCCATATCTCAAGAATATTGTCATAAGCCTCACCTTCATCTTCTTCTAACGCCTGTAAATTCTCAACAACCTCAAGAGGTGCTCCAGTTCTGATGGCATAATCAACCAACTCATCTTTTGTTGCTGGCCAAGGCGCATCACTCAGATAACTTGCTAATTCTAAAGTCCAATACATCGTTAAACTATCTATTTTAATTTCTGCAAATGTAATTTTTTTACTCTCTTTTCCAAGCCGTCAAAAATAATCTCAGCGGCCTCTATTTTTTAGGAATCCAAGGAATTTCTTTAACCTCTTTATTGTGAGCAAAATAGCGCGCCAACACAAACAAGAAGTCGGACATTCGGTTTAAATACATAACGAATATTTCGTCTAATTGTTCCTTTTCAATCAACTCTACCGACCAACGTTCCGCTCTTCTACAAACAGTTCTGGCAATGTGACAATAACTCACAACGACATCTCCCCCTGGCAAAATAAATGTTCGCAATTGCGGCAACACTTTATTCATTTCGTCAATCTTATTTTCTAATGCCTTTATGGCAGCATCTTCAATTTTTGGTAACGGAATAATCTCTTGCCCTTTTTCTGAAGCAAGGTTCGAGCCTAAATCAAACAATTCAACTTGAATGGACCTTAAAAAGGTGACCATATCTTCATCTTCGCAAGAGTCGCCAATTAACCCTATCCAACTGTTCAGTTCATCGGTAGAACCATAAGCATGCAGACGAACATCATATTTAGAAACGCGAGAACCACCAACGAGCGATGTTGTTCCTTTGTCTCCGGTTTTGGTATAAATTTTCATAATTTTAAAATCTACTCTAAAGACAAAGAAAAACAAATAGCATTACAACTTAACTTACTTCTCTTATTTGAGCTTGACATGGTATAAAAATTGACTATATAATTGCTTTAAGGTCGCGTGTACGATTTAAACTCAGCATTCTATTAAAAAATGGTTTTCATGGAAATTGAGCTTTCGTGAAAATGGATAGCTGAGAACTTGTTCGAAGATCCTCTAGCTGAACTTGGTGAAATAAACAGGAAGTTTTTTTTAAGTGCAAGCCATAACCTTTTTGGTTCTTTTTGGGTCAAGCCAAAAACGAACGTAAAAGAAGCCTTTCTGCTTTAAGACTATTCCACTCAAGCCGCGGAGGCTTTTCCTTTTTCATTGATAAGAAGGAAACATAAATCTAGGCTTACAATAAAAATCGCTCAAGCCCTGTGTAAAAAATGAGTTCGGCCGAGCGATCTCTTCAATTCTTCAGAGCTTCTCGGTCTCTCTATACTTTAGCTTTGCGCTCTGAGCTATTTTCTTGACGGCCAGCCTGTATTGAGGTTACGTTGTGTTTTCAACATTCGAAAATGACAATCAACAAAATAAAACCACATTTATCATTGCTATGAATTTACTCCATCGTAATATTGCAATATACATATTTAAAGCGATGGGTTTAACAAAAACGGATGCATTTACAAAAAGACAAAATATAGTGGCGGCCATTTGCAAGGCCCTAGGTCATCCCGCGCGTATTGCAATTTTAGAGCACTTAATACAAACAAACACGTGTATTACTGGCGATTTGGTAGAAGTTCTTCCTTTGTCTCAAGCCACAGTTTCACAACATTTAAAAGAATTGAAAAACATGGGTGTCATCCAAGGCACCATTGAAGGCACGAGTGTTTGTTATTGCATCAACGAAAGTAAATGGAATGAAATAGCACAAACTTTAAACCTGATGCTAAAAAGCTATAACCCCTCTTGTTGTTAATTTAAAAAATTTCAAAAAGATGAAAGCGGAAAAAGAATTAAAAGACCTCGTAAGAGATACATATACTAAAGTCGCCGATCAAAGCAAAGATTATAATGTTGCTACTTGCTGTGGCACTACTGCCGTAAGCGATGAAAATTTTAGCATCATGGCAGAAGACTATTCAAAAATGGATGGCTACAACGAAGACGCTGATTTGGGCTTAGGCTGCGGTCTTCCTACTCAATATGCTAAAATTAACGAAGGTGATACCGTCATAGATTTAGGGTCTGGCGCTGGAAACGATGCGTTTATAGCCAGACACGAAACGGGTGCATCGGGTAAAGTTTTGGGGATTGATTTTACACCTGCAATGATTGCCAAAGCAAGAATCAATGCAGATAAAAGAGGCTTTAACAACGTTGAATTCCGCGAAGGCGATATTGATAATATGCCCGTGGCAGAAAACACTGCAGATGTGGTGGTCAGCAATTGTGTGCTAAACCTAGTGCCAAACAAGCAAAAGGTAATGGACGATATGTTCAGAGTTTTAAAGCCTGGTGGACATTTTTCTGTATCGGATATAGTTCTAAGAGGTGAGTTACCCGAAGGGCTTATTAACAATTCTGAGATGTATGCCGGCTGTGTTTCTGGAGCCATTCAACTGCGCGAATACATTGGCGCCATTGAAAACGCTGGATTCAAAAACGTTGAAATCCAAAAAGAAAAAACCATTCAATTGCCAGACGATATGCTGTTAAAGTATTTGGACGCCTCACAAATTGAAGAGTTACAACAGCGTAAAACAGGTATTTTCAGTATTAGCGTTTACGGTGAAAAACCAGGCGATAATCAGAAGAAAATACTGAACTTAAAAGAACTGCAAACTGTAGGTTCAGAATCTGATTGCGGCTGCGGACCAACTGGATGTTGTTAATTAAATCAAGAATTAAGTATCAAGGCTTGAGACATTATGTTCTTGCGTATTGATACTTTTATCTTAATACATAATACTATTTCATGTCAAAAAAGAAACTCAAATTCTTAGATCGCTATTTAACACTTTGGATATTTTTAGCAATGGCCGTAGGCGTTGGAGCGGGTTTTTTATTTCCATCGATAGCTGGGAGCATAGAAGGAATGTCTAGCGGCACAACAAACATTCCAATTGCAATTGGTTTGATTTTAATGATGTACCCTCCTTTGGCAAAGGTGAATTACAAAACTCTACCTACGGTCTTTAAAGACACAAAAGTATTGAGTATGTCGCTAGTGTTGAATTGGATTGTTGGTCCGGTTTTGATGTTCGCTTTGGCCATTATCTTTTTAAGAGATCAACCGGAATACATGATTGGCTTAATTTTAATTGGACTGGCACGATGCATTGCCATGGTGATTGTCTGGAACGAATTAGCAGATGGAAGCCGAGAATATGCCGCTGGCTTAGTCGCCATCAACAGTATTTTTCAAGTCTTCTTTTACAGTGTTTATGCCTGGTTCTTCATCACCTATTTACTTCCGTTCTTTGGCTTTGAAACCTTAGAAATAAACATCTCCATCGGCATGATTGCCGAAAGTGTAGCCATCTATCTTGGTATTCCATTCTTAATGGGAATTTTAAGTCGCATCATCTTTATCAAAGCAAAAGGCGAAGAGTGGTACAATCAAGTTTTTGTTCCAAAAATCTCTCCAATTACATTGATAGCGCTGCTTCTAACCATAGTGTTAATGTTTAGCCTAAAAGGGGAAATGATTGTAGAAATTCCATTGGATGTTGTTCGTATTGCAATTCCATTGCTTATCTACTTTGTGGTCATGTTTTTAATCAGCTTTTTTACAGCGAAGAAATTGGGAGCTGGCTACAGAGAAAACGCATCTATTGCTTTTACTGCTACTGGCAATAATTTCGAGCTCGCCATTGCTGTGGCCATTGCGTTGTTTGGCTTAAATTCAGGTCAAGCGTTCGCCGGAGTTATAGGGCCTTTAGTGGAAGTACCTGCTTTGATTCTCTTGGTGAATGTAGCAGCAAAATTGAAAAAGAAATACTATCCAAAACAGATATGATTATCAAGACATTAGAATGAAGACTATCCACAAAATTCCCCTTCAAATATGAAGGGGTGTCACGAAGTGACGAGGTAGTTAAAAGATTGGTAAAACCCTTCTACCTTTTCAAGGCATCTCCCCTTGAAAAAAGCGGAGAACATTAAATTACAAATACAATGAAAAACATACTCGTTCTCTGCACAGGAAACAGTTGCAGAAGTCAAATGGCTCATGGCTATTTAAACGAATTTACAAAAGGAAAAGCAACCGTTTACAGTGCAGGTGTTGAAACGCATGGCCTCAATCCAAGAGCGGTTTGGGTAATGAATGAAGAGGGCATTGACATTTCAAACCACACTTCAAACCACATTGATGATTACAAAAGCATTGACTTTGATCTGGTGTTGACCGTTTGCGATCACGCTCGGGAAACCTGCCCTTGGTTTCCGAGCGGTGCCGAACTTATTCACCACAGTTTTTCAGACCCTTCAAAATTGAAAGGCTCAGAAGACGAAATAAAAGCTGCTTTTAGAAAAACACGTTCGGAGATAAAGGACTATTGTAAAAGCATGGCTGAGCTGATTTAAGAATGATTCTCAAGTCAATAAAAAATGGATCTCCTTTAGTCACTGAACCTCTAGAACAAAACAATCTTTCTTTAGTAGGAAGAATGGATAAAAACGTTCAGTTTTTTGCCATGTACGATAAAGAAGAGGTTATAGGCGTTGGTGCATTTACTATTTGTAATGGGTTTGTAATGCTGCGAAGTGTTTGCATAAGTCATAGATATCAAAAAAGGGGGCTTGGCAATGTGCTTTGCAAGCAGCTATTCATAAAAGCCAAAGAGCTGGGCTTAGAAGATATTTATCTGCTCACAGATACTGCTGAAGCATTTTTTAAAAAGCAACAATTCAATACAATTAACAGTAAGAAATTGCCAACGGCTCTCGAAAACAATGTTTTAGTTCAAAGCGCGTGCTCAATGAGCTCTATTGTTATGCACAGAAAAGTTTAATGTTTCTTCTTCTTTTTTTTATGCTTAGGCTGATAATCTAAACTCGATTGGAAGTATTCTTTCCATAGAATCACCACCAAAGATTTGCCGTCAATGTCCCAATTCAAAATAATATTTGCATCACTTTGTGATTCTGATTTTGGCGGCAAAGCTGAACCTTCAGCAATCAAATCTTGATCTTTTACATAGAGTTGATTTAAAACGAACTTCTTATAAGTGGCATCGTAAAAAATGACCAAGCGCTCATCCGTTATTGTAAAGTCCATGTTGGAGTTATGCAAAAACAATTCCGCTGTAACTTTGGGTTCTTCTATTTCACCATCGTTGTAGTTAAACATCATTTTCCCAGTCTTGGCGATGTAATCTAGGTTGGTGTTATGTGGATGATTCTTCCCCAATTTTAACCCAGCATTTGGGCTAGTGTTAGGATTTGAAGATTGCGCAAAAATGAAAAAAGAACAAAAGGTAAAGAGGGCTAAGAGTGAAGTCTTCATACCCAAATCTAAGATTTTATAAGCAACATTTTCTTTTATTCAGACTTCTAATTTCTGATTCTATCCGCTTCCACTTTCAATTCTTCGAGCATTGTACTATCAGCAAAACTCAATGGCAATTGATTTGGACGCAACAAGTTTGGTGATTCAATGGGGTTAGCACTTAAATCAAACAATGCCTCGTTTTGATTTTCAAATAAAATGTACTTGTGACTTGCGTTTCGAATAGCATAATCAGAAGAGCTGTTCTTGGCTATTTCGGTATAGCTGAATTGTCTTTCTGTAGTTTCTGTATTCACCGAATTCCAAAAACTCATACTCGTATTGGGTATTCCACCTTGTAAATTGGAAGTGCCTACTATTTCTGAAATAGTGGCAAACATATCTACTGAACTCACCAGCTCATCTTCTCGTGATTGCATTCTATTGACGCCAGCGCCAGAAACTACTAAGGGCACATTTACGCCTCCTTTGTAAACAGAACCTTTCGCTCTTTGCAATATATACTCTTGCACAACAGCTCCGTCCGTGCCATTGTCACCAATAAAAATTATTACCGTATTTTCCTTTTCTTCAGGGGTTAACGATGCAACAACTCGTCCCATTTCATGATCTAAGGCTTCGCACATCGCCATGAAATAAGGCAACGGATTAGCATCTATACTCGCTTGATCTTGCGGTAAATTCCCTTGACTGTGCAAGCTGTCAGGAGGTAAATGAAAAGGGGTATGAGGTGCATTGTATGCCAACCATAAAAACCATGGTGTATCTTGATTTTTTACCCACTCAATAGATAAATCTGTCAACTTAGAAGTAGAATATTCGGTTGACGTTGACGTCTGACCATTCTCTACCAAATTCCACCTTGTATAACTCGGCACGCCACCTAAAAGCATTCCGGCATAATAATCCGCTCCAGCGGAAATTGGATGGTTTTCATCTTTAGACAAATGCCATTTCCCAATGACGGCTTGACTATAACCTAACGGTGCCGCCTGAGTTATGTGTTGCTGCAATGTGTATTCAGAATATGCTAGTTCATCTCCTACCTGTAACACGTTTGTTTCGTGACCATATTTCCCTGTTATCAATGTGGCCCTTGTCGGGGAGCACGTTGGACTCACCCAAAAGTTATCGAAGGTTACGCCTTCATTCATTAATTTTTGAAGGTTGGGCATTGCTGGTTTTACAGTTCCAAATGGATAATTCGGGCACGCATCTAAACCGAAATCATCAGCAATGATTAAAAGTACATTGGGAGGCATTTTGTCTGCTGGGGTTTCAACAGGTGAATCTTTCTTGCACGAAAAGACAATAAGAGATAGAGCAATGAAACTAAGTACAGGCAATCCTTTCATTCGAGCGCATTTCACTTTTGGACTCTCACAAGTGTGTAAGGTTTAATTGAGCTCTTCAAAATAAACATCATTACTCACTTGCCTATTGTAATCGCTTTGCCAGCGGATAAACCCTACTACCGATAGAATCGTTAATAATCCGGAATAGGCCGCATAGAAGTATATCTCTTTTGAAGCGTATAAATAAATCGTCATCAAATTCAAGATGATCCAATAGATCCATCCGCTTAGAATTTTATGGGCCTCTAGAAAGCTAGCAACAAAACTGAAACTCGTTGTAAAGGCATCGTAATAAGGGCTTTCGGCATCTGTTTGAGATGAAAAGAAAAGACCCAACCCCATTGTCCCCATGAGTCCAGCTAGAATAGCGAGAAGATGATTGAGCATTTCCCAACGTCTAATCGGAACCCCCTTGTGATCTTTTGTATACCACTTCACCCAACCGTAAATACCAACAGCCACATAAAATGCGTAGAGTATAGATTCAGAGTATAACTTCGCCTCGATGAAAATTACAATACTTAAAAGTGAGCCTAAAATCCCAAACAACCAACACCATATATTTTGGCGCATCATTAAGACGACATATATCAAACTCAATGCAACTCCAAGAATTTCTAAATACCCCATACTTGATTAAAAAGATGAGCAAAGATGTAATAAGCCAATTGAAAAACGAAGGACTATTTGTATTTGATAAACCAGCCATAAATGATGCAGAAGTTAAAGCCCGTTTTCAATCGTTTTTTTAAAAAAAGATGGATTACAAACAAAGCTTTTTGCAATGTTATTTCGATTTTGCTTTTGACGGGTATTCTTATCAAGGTCATGAGGACAGCAGCAACCAAAGCTATGACGACCTACTCGATACTTTTGTTTTTTCAGACTTGAGGCCGATTGAAAAGTTTCCAGAGGCGTTTCATTCGTATTTAAACCATGGCTGGAAAGATTCAGTTGCAGAAATTGAGACGATAGAAGCCACTTTAATTGAAGACCTGAAACTTGACATTGATCAAAAAAACTTGGCGCATATGGCTTCTTGTAATTACTACCCCCCTACTGAAAGTTTTAAAAACCCAGCCAGAGAAAACACACGTTTGTCTTCACATCCAGATGTTTCACTTTTTACTGTTTTTCCTTTTGGCGTTGAAAAAGGGTTTAGCTTTCAAAGTCCAAATAGAGAATGGGTTGAGTTAGAGGCGAACAACCATTGGGGAAATCAAAGCCCTAAATCACAAAGTGGTCTTATCGCAAAACCGAAAGGCAGAACGTTTTTCATTTGCGTATTTTTCTATTCCGAGGCAAAACACTTCATGGACATGTTTTGAAAAAAACTATTTCTGCGGAAGGGTATTTTGAGAAATATTTAGCTCTGTTTTAACCCCCTCTGCCGCTTCGCAGCATCTCCCCCCTCAAAGGGGAGAACTAACCTAGACGATAATAATTCCCAAAAAAAAGCCCCCCTTTTTGGTAGCCTTCTTTTCTTTGATCTAAAAATCTAAGAGTCTAAACTTCTACTTAATACGCTCTTTCCGTTCTTCCTTCTACGTAATACATAAACGCTTTATTCACAACTCTGTTTCCTCCTGGAGTTGGGAAATCGCCTGTAAAGTACCAGTCGCCTGGGTGATTTGGACAAGCTTCATGTAACGTTCCAATCGATTGGAAAATAATCTCAAGGTCGGCTCTCATTTCTTCTGGCCTTAACATTTCGGCGATCTTAGCAGAAATTTCAGAAGGTGTAAACGGATCGTATATCTCCTTTACATAATTAACCACTTCGGTATCTTCAAAACCGACCTGTGCTTTTGCTTTTTTATAGACTTCTTGAATGCGACCTTCCATGCCTCTGTCTTTCAACAGCTCTACTGCCGCTCTAAAGGCGATAAAATCTCCCATTTTAGCCATGTCAATCCCATAACAATCGGGATATCTGATTTGCGGTGCAGAAGAAACAACAACAATTTTCTTAGGATTTAGTCTGTCTAGGATTCTTAAAATTGATTGCTTTAACGTTGTTCCTCTTACAATGCTATCGTCTATTACAACAAGGTTGTCTTCTGGTTTAACTATACCATAAGATGTATCATAAACGTGAGAAACCAATTCGTCTCTCGAAGAATCTTCAGCAATGAAAGTTCTTAGTTTAACATCCTTCCAAGCTATCTTCTCCACACGTAATCTTTCACCTAAAATTTCGCGAACAGTCTCTGCACTTAACTGACGACCTCCATTTAAAATGGCGTTTTTTTTCTTTTCATTAAGATGAGCTTCTAAACCGTCCTTCAATCCGTAAAATGAAAGTTCAGCCGTGTTCGGGATAAAAGAAACAACTGTATTTTTTGTATCGTAATCAACAGATTTCAAAACGCGGTCTGTTAAACTTCTACCGAGCTCAAGGCGCTCTTTATAAATGTCTTTATCGTTCCCACGTGAGAAATAAATACGCTCAAAAGAGCAGGCTTTATTTTCTAGAGGTGCATTAATCTCATGTAAATCGTATTGCCCATCTTTCTTTATGATCAACGCATTCCCTCTAGGAATCTCATGAATGGTTTCCATTGGCACATTGAAAGCTGTTTGAATAACTGGTCTTTCAGAAGCAACCACAACCACTTCGTCATCTGCATAATAAAATGCAGGACGAATACCATTGGGATCTCTCAACACAAAAGCATCTCCATGACCAAACAATCCCGCCATAGCGTAACCGCCATCCCATTTTTTGGATGCATTGATTAAGATTTCAGGAATATCTAAAGCTTCGGCAATTTTGCCAGAAATATCTCTTTTCTCTAAACCTTCATTTTTGAATTTAGCATAGAGTTCTTCGTTGGCCTCATCTAAAAAGTGACCAATTTTTTCCATTACGGTAATGGTATCTGCTTTCTCTTTTGGATGTTGTCCTAAATCAACCAATTGATCAAACAACTCATCTACATTCGTCATGTTGAAGTTTCCAGCAACAATCAAATTCCTGGTCATCCAGTTATTCTGACGCAAAAATGGGTGACAGGCTTCGATGGCATTTTTGCCATAGGTACCGTAACGCAAGTGTCCTAAAAATAATTCGCCAGAAAATGGAGTGTTGTGCTTCAGCCAAATTGGATCTTTCAGCTTTTCAGGATCGCCTCCTGAGCGGTCTTGAAACGTATTATTTATATGCTGAAAAATTTCTTGAATGGGCTTCGGGTCGATAGACCTTTTGCGACTGATGTATCTTTCACCTGGAGCAACATCTAATTTAATGTTGGCGATACCAGCGCCGTCTTGTCCTCGATTGTGCTGCTTTTCCATCAACAAATACATTTTGCTGAGGCCGTAAAACGCTGTACCGTATTTTTCTTGGTAATAAGTCAGTGGCTTGCGCAATCTTACCATTGCTATTCCACACTCGTGCTTGATGGGATCACTCATTTGACGCTCTCCATAAGTTAAACAACCTGCGTTGTTTGATTATTATGAGCGAACAAATTTAGTAAAGATTAATTGGTAATGACGTAATTCTTTTGGTGCAAATTCTACGTATGACTAGCCCTTCAAAGACTTTGATTTTAACCACAAACTGTTCAACACAACAGTCAATGAACTAAAGGCCATAGCTCCCCCTGCAAGCATAGGGTTTAGTAAAAATCCGTTTAACGGATACAGTAAACCTGCCGCAATTGGAATGGCGAGCACGTTGTAGAAAAACGCCCAAAACAGATTTTGTTGAATAGTTTGGGTAATCTGTTTTGACAATTTTATGGCTTGATGCACTTTAGAAACATCCCCATGCAGCAATGTAATATCTGCGCTTGCCATGGCGACATCCGCACCGGTGCCCATTGCAATGCCAACATTGGCTAAACTTAAAGCCGGAGCATCATTTATGCCATCGCCTACCATGCCCACTTTTTTACCTTGGGTTTGGTAAGCTTCAACCATTTCAAATTTATCTTTTGGGTTCAGACCGGCCTTAAACGTTTGTATGCCCAAAGCCGTTGCAACAATTTCAGCGGTTCTTTCATTATCTCCGGTTAAAAGAACAATTTCCAAACCTAGATTTTGAAGATGCTCAATTTGAGCTTTAGCTTCTTGCTTGACTTGATCAACAAGCCCTACGAGAAGTGCCGATTCTTGGTTATTTTTTAATTCAATAATTGTAGCACCAATTTTCTCAAATTCTGAAAAACCCTGCTCGCGCCAATCTTGAGTTTCATTTTTTGTCGGTCTCCCAACACACCAGAGCTTTCCATCAATTAAACCGGAAACACCCTCACCCGCTTGACTTTTAAACTGTTCTACCTCAAGTGTTTTTACACTTGAATACTGTGCAACAATCATTTTTGCAATCGGATGTTCAGATTGCTTTTCAAGACTGACTAAAACAGATAGGAGATCTTCCTTTTTAAAATTAGGGTTAGAAAACGCAGCTATAATTTTAGGTTTCCCTTCTGTTACCGTGCCTGTTTTGTCGAGCATTAAAACATCGAGCTGACCTGTGTTTTCTAAAGACTCAGCATTTTTTATCAAGATGCCATTTTTTGCGCCTTTGCCAATCCCCACCATAATGGCGGTTGGTGTGGCCAAACCCAAAGCACAAGGACAAGCAATGATGAGGACCGTAATAAAAATGGTAAACGCATTTATGCCTGTAGGTTGTGGGCCTACGAAATACCAGATGAAAGCTGCAATGACGGCAATAGCAATAACAATCGGCACAAAAACACTTGAAATTTTATCGGCTAACTTTTGTGCTGGTGCTTGAGAATTCTGAGCATCGTTTACCAACTGGATGATTTGTGCCAATTGCGTTCCGTTGCCTGTTCTTTCCGTTTTTATCAATGCTGAACCGCTTTGATTTATCGTTCCTGCAGCGACTGGATCTCCTTTTGTTTTTTCAACGGCTTGAGGTTCGCCTGTCAACATACTTTCATTGACATACACCTGGCCCGATTCTACACTTCCGTCTACAGGAATCTTCTCTCCCGGCAAGAGTTTTATAACATCGCCTTCTTTTAAGTCTTCAATGCTAATTTTTTGCTCGCCAGTTTCAGTCACCAACACTGCTTCTTTAGGCTGAAGACCCATCAACTCTTCGATGGCTTTTCCGGTATTATTTTTTGCGCGTTCTTCTAAATAGTTCCCCAATAAAATCAGAGTAATTATAACTACAGCCGATTCGTAATACAAATGTGCTGTACCAAAAAAACTAGGGAAAAAGGTTACGATTAGGGAGAATGTAAATGCCGAACCCGTGCCCATCGCAATAAGCGTGTCCATGTTAAATTGACGGTGGCGAAGTTTTTTAAAAGCGCTGACGTAGAACTCTCTTCCACTGTAAAATACAACAGGTAAAGTCAGTACCAGCATTGTCCATTGTTCAAATGGCAGACCTTTAAAAACCATAGACACTAAAAACACTGGGGTGGAAAACACGAGAGCCACCCAAAACTTACGTTGCGTTACTTTTAGGAAAGCTTCTTTTTCGTGTTTCGTTTTCTCAAGGTCTATAACTTCAGCTAAATCATAGCCAATCGCCTGAACGGCATTTTGCATTTCTGCAAAACCAACTTTGTCTTCCTGAAAACTAACTTGTACCTGACCTAAAGCATAATTTACATTTGCATCGTCTACACCTTCGGTAAATTTCAGCATGTTTTCCACACTTCGGGCGCAAGCTGCACACGTCATGCCCTTTACGGGATATGTATTTTTCTGAATGGACATTAATTCAAAGAATAGCCCATCATTTGGACCACTTCCTTAATTTTTTCTTCTGAGATAAGTGATTCATTAAAGCTGACTTCGGCTGTATTTTCTGGATAGTGAACATCTACCGACTCAACACCTTTCTGCATTTTAATGATGTTATTGACTGTGCCCGCACATCCGTTGCACGTCATTCCGTTAACCGTATATTTTTTAGAAACCATTTTCAATTTTTCACAAAGATATCTACATCTCACCCTTTTGGCAACATACATTACAAAGTCTGCATATTCTATGTTAGCTTGGGCCTTTCAACTAAATTGCAGCAAAATCTAACCCTCATGAATGTTGAAGAATTTAGATTGTATTGCCTTCAAAAACCAGGTGTAACAGAATCTTTTCCTTTTGATGAACACACCTTAGTTTTTAAAGTGATGCATAAAATGTTCGCCTTAACGGGATTGAAAAGCGAGGATTTTAGAATCAATTTAAAATGCGATCCTAAAAAGGCTATTGAACTGCGAGAAACTTTAGACTATGTGCTACCCGGCTACCATATGAGTAAAGTGCATTGGAACACCATTGTCTGCAGCCACGCAACTAACGCAGAGCTTGAACATTGGATTGATGATTCATATGACTTAATGGTAGCAGGCCTTACCAGAGCGTTGCGAACGGAACTAAAACAACTATAACTCATTCTTATGTTTAAAAAAATTGCCAGTTACTTCTTTCAAGGTTTACTCTACGCATCGCCAATTGGAGTAACCCTTTATATATTGTATAAAACATTCGATGTTGTAGATTCCTTTTTCGAACTGCCATATCCCGGAGTCGGTTTTGCGATAATCATTGTTGGAATAACAGGAATAGGTTTTTTAGGTAATTACCTTATTCAGCTGCCGCTCTTCAATTACTTTGACAAACAGCTGAAGAAAGCCCCTCTTGTGAAGCTTATTTATACTTCTGTTAAAGATTTAATGAAAGCTTTTGTTGGCAAAAAAAGAAATTTTAACAAACCAGTTCTCTTAAAAGTCTATGACAATTCAGACATTAAACGGCTCGGCTTTATAACCGATGAAGCCACTTCTCTATTAGGAAATGAGAGCAATTTAATAACCGTTTACGTGCCTCATTCTTTTGCCATTTCTGGACAACTTTTTATAGCGCCTCCAAAAAACATAGAACGCGTTGAAGGGAAATCTTCAGACATAATGAAATACATTGTTGCCGGTGGTGTTGCCACACACAAAGATGACGAAACAAACATTTATGATTAAAATAAACGACTTAACGTTCAAGCCCTTTTTATCTGAAACGAAGATTTTAGAACAAATCAAATCGCTTTCGCAGAAAATTGAAAAAGACTACCGAGACAAAGCACCTTTGTTGATTTGTGTATTAAAAGGGAGCTTCATGTTTACTTCTGAAGTAGTGCGCAACTTTAACTTTGACTATGAAATTGCCTTTGTACGCGTAAAATCATACGATGGAACTCAGTCAGCCAGCGAAGTGAAAGAATTTTATGGCCTCGATTCTGATTTAAAAGATCGGCATATCATTATTCTAGAAGACATTGTAGAAACAGGCTTTACGACACATTACTTAATTGGTAAAATGGAATCTGAAAACCCCGCTTCTATTGAAATCGCAACATTACTGTTCAAACCCAAGCAATTAAAATATTCTGATTTACCGATTAAATATGTCGGTTTTGATATTTCAAACGAGTTTGTTGTGGGTTTCGGACTAGACTGCAATGAAAAAGGGAGAAACCTAAGAGACATTTATCAGCTTGCAAGTGTAACAACCTAGTTGTTACCGAGCTTATATAAAATACTGTTGATGAAGCTCATGACGAAAGAGAAGAGCAATGCCCACAACCAACTCGTTACTGTAAAACCATCAATCCAGTTTTGAGCTAACATGATTACCGCTGCATTTATTACGAGAAGGAACAACCCTAAAGTCACAATTGTAAACGGCAGTGTTATGATTATCAAGAATGGCTTGAGCGTAACATTCAGAATAGCCAACACAATCGCCACCACTAAAGCAGATACAAAGTCTGCAACATGAATTCCTGGTAACAACCATGCCGTAGCAAATACACTCAATGTGTTTACCATCAATCGAAGAAGTAAACTTTTTGGCTTTTTAGATTCGTATTGCGCTTCCATAAATTTGTTCTTACCCTCGAGAATACAAAATAGATTACGCCAAACTCTGCATTTTTACAAGCTTGTGGTATGTCCCTTTCTTATCAAGTAATTCTAGATGTCTGCCGCGTTCAACTATTTCACCGTTTTCCATTACCAATATTTCATCAGCATGTTGAATGGTTGACAAGCGGTGCGCGATAATCAAAGATGTTCTGTTCTCCATTAAATGGTTCAACGCTTCTTGCACTAGCTTTTCAGATTCTGTGTCTAACGCTGATGTTGCTTCATCTAGAATCAAAATTGGCGGGTCACTTAACAATGCTCTCGCAATACTCATCCGTTGTTTCTGGCCTCCGCTCAATTTGTTACCACGCTCACCAATGTTTTGGTCATAGCCTGATTCCATTTTATCTATAAACTCATGGGCATTTGCCACTTTCGCGGCATTTTGAACCGCCTCTAATGACGCCTCATTATCCCCTAAAGCGATGTTGTTGCGAATAGTATCGTTAAACAAAATAGACTCTTGAGATACAATGCCTAAGTGACTTCTTAATTCTTTTATACCCAAGTCCTTTATATCTTTTCCATCTATAGAAACTGCGCCTTCAGTGGAATCATAAAAACGAGGCAAGAGATTAGAAATGGTTGTTTTCCCACTTCCAGATGAACCTACCAACGCAACAGTCTTGCCTTTAGGAATGGAGAAGTTTATATTCTTAAGTACCTTCGTTCCGCCCTTTTCATAGCTAAACGAAACATTCTCAAATTTGATTTCCTTTTCAAATGTATTGAGGCTTTTCGGGTTTGCTATTTCTTCAATCGGATTGTATGTGTCTAGTATTTCAAAAATGCGTTCTGAACTCGCGTTACTCTTTTGAATGTTAAAAATACCCGTAGTTAATTTTTTGAGAGAAGGAATGAGCATGTAGAAAAACGCAATAAAAGAAATCAGAGAACCTGAAGAAATCTCGCCTTCAAACACTTGCTTTCCTCCAAACCAAATAATTGCCATAACAACGGTGACACCCAATGTCTCACTAATCGGAGAAGATGCATCTCTTTTGTGGTGCACTTTATCCATCATTTTTGTCAAGCTACCTGAAGCTCTATTAAACTTGCCTTCTACAGTTTCTTCGGCATTAAATGCCTTGATGATTCTTACTCCACCCAAAGATTCTTCTAACAAACTCATTAGATACCCCAGTTGGTTTTGAGCTTTACTACTAGAACGCTTCAAACTTTTTCCTATTGTTGATATGATTAAGCCAGAAATAGGAAGAACGAGCAACACAAAAAGAGTAAGTGATGGACTCATCCATAAAAGAATAGTCACGGTTAAACCGATATTCAGTGGCTCCTTAAAAATCATTTCTAGCGAGCTTAACATGCTGTATTCTATTTCGGCAATGTCAGTGGTCATTCGCGTAAGCAAATCTCCTTTTCGCTTATCGTTAAAAAATGAAATCGGCAATTCTAAGCAGCGCGCATGAACTGTGGTTCGAATATCATGAATCAGCCCATTGCGCAAGGGTGCAATAAAATATAAAGCCAAATAGGTTGAGATGTTTTTTATTAAAATCGCTGAAATAGAGATAACACAGATGTAGGCTAAAGCCGAAAGTTTACCAACCTCTAGTACCCACAAACCGATATGATAGTACGCAAATTCTTTGGCGGTATCTAAGCTAAAATACACAGGAGTGCTCGGGTCCGCTAAAATTTCTTCTCCAAAAATCATATCTAAAATCGGAATCAATGCTCCAATAGAAAACAGAGAGAAAACCGTGGCAAGAATATTAAAAAGCACATTCAGCCCAGCGTAGCCAAGGTAAGGTTTTGCAAACCGAAGAATACGTAAATAATACTTCATGTGGCAAATGTAACGTTGCGTTTTGAGATATAAGATTTAAGAATTAAGAATTATTGCAGCCATAGATTAACGTTTAAATTTGCAGCATGGAAAACACGAGACAAAATAAAATTGCCAAGCTCTTAGAACATGACTTGGCAGCGATCTTCCAACACATTGCTCAAGATACGTTCAAAGGTACTTTAATCAGTATTACTAAGGTTAATGTAACTTCTGATTTAGGTATTGCAAGAATCAATTTTAGTGTTTTCCCAACAGGTAAATCTCAAGAAGTACTCGACTATTTCAACGAACATTCGCCTACCATCCGGGGCGAGCTAGGAAACAAAGTGAAAAACCAATTGCGCAGAGTTCCTGAACTGTTATACTACTTAGACGATACTCTGGATTACATTGATAATATCGACAAACTTTTAAAAGGCCAAGGCGAGAATCCGATTAAGTGAATTTCCCCTTATTCATAGCTAAGCGGTATCTCTTTTCTAAGCATACCACCAATGCTGTAAACCTCATTACCGGTATCAGTGTTTTGGGTGTTGCTGTTGGTGCTGCCGCTATGATTATTGTTCTATCTGCGTTCAATGGCCTGGAAACGCTTATTCGCGGATTTTATAACACCTTCGATCCTGATTTAAAAATTGAACTCGTAGAAGGCAAGAATACCGCTTTTGACGATAACCTCGGACGCCAAATTGCGCAGACTCCTTTTGTAGAAACGTATTCTTTTATTCTCGAAGAAAAAGCTCTGCTTCGAGCAAACAGCCGAGAGTTCATTGCAACCCTAAAGGGTGTCGACAAAAACTACTTGAAGGTAACTGAATTTGAAAACGCACTTTTACATGGTGAGTTTTTCCCATCCGACCCAGAAGAAGATTTAGCCATTTTAGGAAGCGGTGTCGCCTACCACATGGGGATTTCTAAAATAAATATGAGCACCGTCCTAGAGGTATTTGTGCCAAAAGCCAACAGCAGTATTCTCGACCCAACCAATGCGGTAAATACAAGACGCATTTTTCCAATTGGCATCTTTTCTATTCAACCAGATTTTGATGTTAAATACACTATAGTTCCCATTAAAATGGTGCAGCAAATAGTGGATTTTGAAACACCTCGATTTTCATCTATCGAGGTAAAGGGAACAGCTGGTGTCAATCTAGATGAATTACAAGAAAGCCTTCAAGAAGTACTTGGTAGTGATTTCAAAGTGCTTAACCGCGATCAACAACAAGTGTCTATTTACAAGGTTTTACAAACTGAAGGTTTGGCTACGTATCTCATTCTGGCCTTCATTCTTATGGTATCTAGCTTTGGTATTTTAGGTGCAAACATTATGCTTACGCTCGATAAAAAAGAAGACATAAAAACACTTTGGGCTATGGGTGCCGATGAAAATTTGGTTCGAAAAATCTTTTTTACTGAAGGCCTCCTCACCAGTCTAATTGGTGGAATAGGTGGATTGCTCTTGGGCACATCGATTGTCGCCATTCAAAAATTGACAGGAGTAATTACTTTGGGAGAAGGCTACGTAGTTGACGCTTATCCCGTTGAACTGCGTTTAGAAAACTTCTCGCTAGTATTGGTCACCGTTGTTGTACTTGGATTTCTTGTATCGATTATTTCGACACGAAAATTGAATAAGAAAAATCTATTGAACTAGCTCTCTTTCGCTGTAGTCTAACTTCACCTTGTTCAACAAATCAAACAACTCCTCTTGCATTTCGAGTGTTACCAAAGCCATCCTGATTTCTTTAAAATGAGGAAAACCTTTAAAGTAATTTGCGTAATGTCTTCTGGTTTCAAAAATTCCTAATTTCTCTCCTTTCCATTCGATAGCCATTTCCAAATGTCTTCTTGCTGCTTCTATGCGTTGCAACATTGTTGCAGGAACCAACTTTTCGCCCGTTTCTAAATAATGTTTCATCTCATTAAATATCCAAGGGTTGCCAATACTTGCACGGCCAATCATAATGCCATCAATACCGTAAGTATCTTTCATCAACTTGGCCTTTTCAGGCGTATCTACATCACCGTTTCCAAAGACCGGAATATTCATTCGTGGGTTTTCTTTTACATCGCGAATCAAAGACCAATCTGCATCTCCCTTATACATTTGCTTGCGCGTTCTGCCGTGTATAGAAATAGCTTTAATACCAACGTCTTGTAATCGTTCGGCAACATCAACGATATATTTCGAGTTTTCATCCCAACCCAAGCGTGTTTTTACGGTGACAGGTTTGTTAACAGCTTTTACAATTTCCTCGGTCATTCTAACCATTTTAGGAACATCTTGTAAAATACCTGCACCTGCACCTTTGCACGCTACTTTTTTTACAGGACAACCGTAATTGATATCAATAATATCTGGATTGGCCTGCTCGGTAATCGCAGCTGCTTCGCGCATGCTTTCAATATCGTATCCAAAAATTTGAATGCCTATGGGACGCTCGTATTCAAAAATATCAAGCTTTTGAACGCTCTTCGCGGCATCTCGAATTAAACCTTCGCTTGAGATGAATTCTGTGTACATAACGTCAGCCCCGTTCTCTTTGCACAATGCGCGAAACGGAGGGTCACTAACGTCCTCCATTGGGGCCAACAACAATGGAAATTCTCCTACTTCTATGTCGCCAATTTTTACCAACTTGCTCGAAATTTGGCGCGAAAGTACAAATAAGCTATGAATGAACGCATTAGCCTCTTAGAGGGACGTCCTTTTTATTACAAACTCTTTGTTCTAATTGTATTGATTCTTTTTGGGACAACTCTTGTGGGTGGCTTAGGTTATTTTACAGTGAGTAATATGTTTGGTCTTACGGCCGATGATCTTACAAATGGCATCACAGATTCTGATGGTGGAATTCCAACTAATGCTATCAGAATTCTTCAAGCTTTTATGAGTTTGGGTATGTTCTTAGTGCCGGCACTTGCCTATTCTCAAATATCAAAAGACCGTGAAATTGAATTCTACGGCTTCAACAAAAATGTACCTATAGCTGTTTGGGGATTGGTTATCCTATTAATGTTTGCTATTTCTCCCTTTATTGATGGCATTGTATACCTGAACTATAATCTTCCTTACCCAGATTTCATGTCCGGACTTGTTGAGGGTTTAGTTGCTCAACAAGAAATGCTTTCTGATCAAATGGAAATGTTGACTGAAATGCCTAATATTTCCATTTTTTTTATCAACCTTTTAATCATTGCCATCATTCCCGCAATTGGCGAAGAATGGCTTTTTAGAGGTGTGATTCAAAAGCTATTCAAAGAACATTTTCACTCTAAGCATCGTGCTATTTGGCTTACCGCATTTTTCTTTGCTCTGCTTCATCAATCTGTATTTTACTTTTTAGGCCTTTGGTTACTTGGAGCTTTATTGGGCTATTTAAAAGAATGGAGCGGAAATATATGGCTTCCAGTATTGGCACATTTAATAAACAACTCACTCATATTGGTCGTTCTTTATTTCGCCCCAAACTTGATGGTAGATCTAGACACCATAAACTTTGAATGGCTGTCTTTTCTGCCCAGCCTTATTGGCTCGGGTATTCTCATCTATTTCATCCATAAGGTACTCGCGCGGTTCAATTCAAACGCAGAACATTCTCAGACATCAAAAGAGGAAATTTTGCCTTAACATCTCTCATTTGAGCTCTATTCAAGTCCTCAAAGCCTAAATCATACTTCCGGATTGAAAGTGCATTTCGCAAAATATTGAATACAGAACTCACTTCATTTTGAATAGCAACATAGGTGTCGTAAGAGGTTTCCATTTGCACATCAAGTGCAACTAGCGCTTCCTTTGGATTATCTGATGCATTTATATTACGGAAAGATTCAAAACAATAGTCACAGCTTCCATCTCCATTGTTACGCACAAAGGTTTTAATCTTAAAATGTAACTCAGCAAGGTTTACAATTTGTGCATTCACCATAATCTTGTTTTCGTTATTGACCAAGATTAAAAGTGTATTTCGCTTTGGGTGTGGTGCTGCATTCACAATGGGCTCAACGGCATGCATTTTACGTTGAATTCTCTTTTCACCATTCATGATAGTGGCAACCAAAAAAAGATTAATAGTAAAAAGGCGATGTCTGCCATTGGCCCTGCATTTGGTTCTGTTAAAGTTCTCAAAGTATCTAGTTTTGAAAGAATATTCCAATAATGAGGGCATAAAAAAGCCACCTCATTGAGGTGGCTTTGTAATACTTTAACAAATTCTAATAATTAGTACTACTGTAAAGCAACTCTTTGCTTCCCGCAGGATTTGCAGAATAGTTAATCTTTAAAGCTTGCGCTTTTCTCAGTTCTAATTTAATATCTCCTATCAAACCCATTTTAGTTTTCTTGTCCGCTTTGATAGATACCGTCATCTGATTTTGCTCAGCTTCGTTTATCTTTTCACGTTCAACAACTACCCAAGGTTGAATATCTGAAAGCTGTGCAAAAGCATCGTTCAATTGAACTCTTGCTTCTGTACCAAACTTGCCAGCATATTTTTCTTTAGGTGGTCCAACATACATATACGTCACTAGAGTCTTTCGCTCTAATTTTTGCATTTCTGTTGCTGTAGGTTTAGATAGTTCCACCTTTAAGTCTACTTCTCTCATTGTGGTCGTAACCATAAAGAAGAAGAGTAACATAAAAACAATATCTGGCAACGAAGCCGTTGATACTGGTGGTAGTTCCTTACTTTTTTTCTTTTTTATGTGTGCCATATTATGATCCCACTTTTAATTGTTCTGCTTCAGAGATTTTCTGAGGAAACATCTTTTTGATCTCTTTGATCTGATCCTTATCCTTTAAATCAACAAAACTCACGCCATACATTCTCACAGACAATTCATCTCTTAATTCATTCAGGGCAGCTGCAAGTTCATTCTGAACTTTTAGATACATCGAATAAGAGGTTCCTCTATCATTTTGTAAAGAAATAATTGCTTTATCTGGGTTATCAGAAGACGCAGGGTCTCTGTAAGCCCCATCGCAATAGTCACACGTACCATCACCATTGTTGTTTAAGAACCTTTTTGCTTCTTCTCTTAATCTGCTAATGTCAAGGTACTCTTCCTCAACTAAAAGTGCATCATTAGAGTTTACAAGAACTTCAAAAATATTCTTCTTTTTAATCGGTGGTGGGTCTTCCAGAAGCTGATCATCATAGGGAGGTAACTTTCTGTTAATACCCTTATCCACATCCATAGTTGTGGTAACTAGGAAGAAAATAAGTAACAAGAAAGCAATGTCCGCCATAGAGCCGGCATTAATTTCTGGTATTGCTCTTTTTCCTGCCATTATTTAGTTACGCTTGAAATTGCAGAATAAATAATACTTCCGATTGCTAATATGGTTAAAATAATAAATGCATTTATTCCCATACTAACGATTCTAGATGTTTGTTCTGTAACATCATACTTAGCATACATTTCATAATCAGATCCATCACTTATTCCATAAGCAACTAACATGACTACTATAAAAGCTGCGATATATATCGCTACTTTTTTAATGTTAGATGGGTCAATCACTAAAGAGAAAACCGAACCCAATACAGCTAAAATAGCTGCACCGTAAGTTAAGTACATCCCAAAAGAAACGAATCCATCAGTACTACCATCTCCGAAAAACACGATCATTCCGAAAATCACTGAAATGAGCATTACTGCCCACATTACGATTCTACTTGCTAATCCGTAATTCATAATTACTTGTTTTTCTTATCGTAGTCCACCAATAAATCCATGAAAGAAATAGACGCATCTTCTAATTTGATTACGATGCTATCGATCATAGAGATAATGAGGTTGTAAAATACTTGAAGAATCATCGCAACAATCAAACCGAATACGGTTGTTAAAAGTGCTACTTTAATACCTCCAGCAACCAAACTTGGAGAAATATCACCAGCAGCTTCAATGGCATCAAAGGCACCAATCATACCAATTACCGTACCCATGAAACCAAGCATTGGTGCAAGAGCGATAAATAATGAAATCCAAGAAACACCTTTTTCAAGACGACCTTGTTCTACAGAACCGGTAGCAATAATTGCTTTGTCTACCATTTCTAAACCTTCCTCGTAATGGTCTAAACCTTCGTAGAAAACAGAAGCAACCGGACCTCTTTGACCTCTACAAACGTCTTTCGCAGCTTCAATACCACCGCTGTTAAGAGCATTATCAATTTCGTTTAATAAACTTTTAGCATTGCTGTTAGAAAGAGCTAAGTAGATAATTCTTTCTATACAAATCGCTAGACCCAATACTAGAGCTAACAATACAATACTCATAAAACCTGGTCCACCTTCGATAAACTTTTGTTTAATCACTTGGGTAAACTCTTGTGGTGCTTCTTCAGCATCCTCAGCTGGTGCTGGAGCAGTAGCCTCCTCTTGTACGGGCTCCTCCTCAACAACTGCATTTGTATCAACAGCTTCAGCTGCTGCAGTATCGTCAGCCATTTCGGTAGATGTTTCTTCTACAGCTGCATCATCTTGAGCATAAGCCGTATTTCCAAAACTTAAGAAGGCGGCAAGCGCCATAATTGAAATTACTCTTTTCATTACTTTGAGTGTTTGTTAAACAGTATTACAGGTTAAAAATTCAAAAAATAAACTAAAAAATAGCGGAGAGGAAGGGATTCGAACCCCCGGTACCCTTTTGGGGTACACACGCTTTCCAAGCGTGCGCCTTCGACCACTCGGCCACCTCTCCTTTCATTATCTTCTTCAATATCAATACCTTCTAAACTAAAAGAAAGGTGGTTACTTAAAAGAACGTTTTTCCCTCTAAAAGGGCGAGCAAAATACAAAAAAAGTTTACTCAGCCTAAGCCGTTGTCAACTCTCCTTTAATTGATTCTATATAAAGTTTTTTTATGGTTTGAGGTCGCAATCCTCGTGCCAATAGAAACATCATTTTTGTTAAGGCTGCTTCAATGGTCATGTCTTTCCCATCTAACACTCCCAGGTTTTGTAATTCTACGCCGACTTCATAAAGACCAGGCGTTATTCCTCCACTTCGGCATTGTGTAACATTAGCTACGTAAACTCCACTGTCAATTACTTTTTTTATTGCGTCAAAAAACCAATCAACGTTAGGTGCATTGCCAGCACCAAAGGTGTGCAGTATTATTCCCTTTGCGGGAACATTCATAAGCGCGGTAAAAATCTCTTTGGTCATGCCTGGGAAAATTTGAACAATACTCACGTTATTTTCTAATTGGGTATGGGCGTGAAACATGCCGCTTTGTTTTGGATACAAAGCATGCTCATTGTATTTCAATTTTACTCCTGCCTCAGCAAGTTCGGGATAGTTAAACGATTGAAACGCCTCAAAATCCTCAGAAGAGTGTTTAAACACGCGATTGCCTCTGAACAATTTATTCTCAAAATAAACCGCTACTTCTTTTATTCTGGCCTCACCATTTTTATCCTTTGCAGAAGCTATCTCAACACTGTTAATTAAGTTCTCGCGAGCGTCACTTCTAATAATACCAATCGGTAATTGGCTACCTGTTAAAATAACAGGCTTGTTCAAGTTCTCTAATAAAAAACTCAAAGCAGAAGCTGTAAAAGCCATAGTATCTGTGCCATGAAGTATTACAAAGCCATCGTAAATGTGGTAATCTTTTTCGATGATTTGGCCCAACTCAATCCATTGATCTGGAGACATATTACTAGAGTCTATTGGCACTTCAAATGACACAGAATCGATATTGCAGTCTATAAGTTTAAGAACAGGTATTTTGCTTAACACACTGTCAAAGTCAAAGGGTTTAAGGCTACCATCTTTTTCAGACTTCTGCATTCCTATTGTACCTCCAGTGTATATTATTAGAACGTTCGATTTCATATGCCAAATAATTTTTGAGCGTTTTTTGTGGTCACTTCAGCCACTTCTTCTAGACTCACGCCTTTTATCTCTGCTACTTTTTGCGCAATTATTGGTATGTAACTGCTTTCATTTGTCTCTCCTTTGTGAGGAGTAGGCGCTAAAAACGGGCTATCTGTTTCTAAAACTAAATGCTCTAAATCTACCTTTTTAATCACATTTGGTAAACCTTGATCGAAAGTTATAACACCACCAATCCCTAATTTAAAGCCCAGTTCGATTGCCTTTTTCGCATGCTTTTTTCCACCAGTAAAGCAATGTAACACCCCGAAGAGTTTATCATCATTTACTTCATCGAGCACTTCAAATATTTCTCTAAATGAGTTTCGCGCATGAATAACAATTGGCTTGTCTAGCTGCTTTGCCCATTCAATTTGTTTTTTAAACGCTTCAACTTGATTATTTCGAAGAGTTGTATCCCAATATAAATCAATACCAATTTCACCAATCGCAACGAATCTCTCCGGGCTATTTAATTCTGCTTCAATAAAATCCAACTCTTCTTTATAGTCTTCTTTAACAGAACATGGGTGTAATCCAATCATTGGGAAAATTGACTTAGGACGTTTTTCTACTAAGTTCATCATTGACGGAAACGAGTTTTTATCAATGGCAGGCAAACAAAGCTTACTCACTCCATTTTCATCGCAACGCGCCAAAACATCATCTATACTTTCTTTAAACTGATCGAGGTATAAATGTGTATGTGTGTCTATCCAATTCATGAAAAATAATTAGTCGCAAATCTACAATTGTAATAAACAGAACCGTTTTCTCGTTAAATGTTCCTAAGTCGCTCGCTTTTAGACGTATCCTTTTCAAAAATATGTAGTAATGAAAAATTTAATTTTAAACTATTTAGCCTTCGGGCTTATTCTTTTAGCTTCATTCGTGGTAAACGACACCGAAGATATTTTAACCCTTCAAAAGAATGGAGACATAGAACTAACCATTTCAGGAAACAGCGAAAGCACACATTACCTAGAACCACTTATTGTAAACGTGCAGAACAACACGAAAAAAATTATTGAAATGAAAGTACCCGCGGGCTTGCATTTTGTTTCGAATGAAGAGAATATTCAAGATATTATTTCAACACAAGCGCAATTCGTTCGTGTTGCACCAAACTCAAATAAAAATTTTACCATTTCTGGAGTATGCATTCAAAGCACAAACAGTTCCCCTGGTTCAGACAACGCGTTTACACTGACGGCAAATGCAGAACCTAAACTGTTCGATCTTGCTCAGTTTCTAGATAAAAAAAATATCAAAAATTCTCAAGCGCAGCAGGCTGCTTGGGCAATTTCTGATAACCGAGACATCGCAAATATTATCGGACTTGAGTCTGAAAATGAACAGGCTCTTATTGATAAAACAGCTTCACTATTGGGTCTACCAAGCGTTCCCGCGGAGGACGTTAAAGCTTGGAAAAAAGAACGAATAAATCCTGTGTACACAAGCAGCTTGAAAGGCTATTTCAAATTTGAATTCCCAAGAAAGACGAAAGTCCAAATCGCGCTTTTCAATCAAGACAACATATTGATTAAAGAAGTTTTTAACCAACATGTTGATGCTGGTTTTCATAAAATTGACTATCAATTGGAAACGACAGACTATAAAGGGCAAAAAATAACTTCGCAAATGATTGCCTATAATAAGGTGGTTTCAAAACGCAGTATTGATTTGCCTCGTTAAGCTTTAGCAAACGCTTTCAATGGTGTAATCTATTCCGCGAAAGCTGAAACTTTCGCCAGGCTTTTTGCCTTTTAAAACTTCGTAAATAGGCGCATCTGTTGCTAAATAGAAATAACGTTCGTCTTCAAACATCAAAGGTTTTAGTGCCTGTGAGATAAAATAAACCCCACGATTGGTCTTCACCAAACTCAAAAAATCTACTTCCGTATGCTCAATTGGAAATTTGTAGCCCTTTAGGCTATTAATCGTTTTTTGATACTCTTCAGCTTCGGCACGTCTAAGACTTGCTTGCTCGCTTAAAAAATTGTTTGACGCTTGCGCACTATAATCTCCTCTATTTCCGGCAAACCCGCCTTCATCTGTACTGCCATCACCTTTTAGTTTCGTGCTCACTTCATCTTTCAATTCACGTACCAAATCCTCTAAATGATCGACAGCCAATTGATTGAGTCTTTCTTTTAATTCTAAATTTTTCATCTTGAAACTTATATTAGGAGGTAACTGTAATAAATGTTCACCAAAGTTCTTACTGAAGTTTCAAAAATTACATGACGGAACTCATAAAATTTTTCATTGTTGTTGTAATGTGCCTTGCGGCAGTCAACTTTAGCCTTACCTTTATGCAACTGAATAGAAAGTTCACAATCTAATCGAAACAAAAAAGATAAACTTAAGAGCATTAAAAGAACCCGCAATATGGTTCACTGCTCTAATTGTGCTTTTTTTTGCGTACCCCGTTTCTCCTGGCGACTACTCCTTTTGCGTTTATAAATTTTTAGGTTGGGAAAATTGCTGGGGCTGCGGAATTGGGAAAAGTATGAGCTGCGCCATGCACGGAGAATTAACAGAATCTTTTGAATACCACAAACTTGGAATATTTATATTACCACTAATGCTTAGCAGAATAGCAATCACAACTTTTAATGAAATAAAACCTTACAAATGAATAAAGTATTACAGTACATCCCAGAAGCTCAAGATCAAGAATTTTTCTATCTAGAAAAGTTATGCGAACAAATGGATGATGAACAAATAGTGAATTTTAGCACAATCTACAGATCTAGGCGCAAAGACGTTCAGACAACCTTAATTCTATCGCTTTTAGGCTTGGTAGTAGTTGCTGGGCTACAACGTTTTTATGTTGGACAAATAGGATGGGGTATAGCTTATTTATTTACAGGTGGATTTTGTTTAGTGGGAACAATTGTAGATCTAATAAACCACAAAGAATTGGCTTTTGAGTGCAACCAAAAAATTGCTGAGGAAGTTGCTCAAATGATATAAGGTTTGCTTAATCTAATTTTTGAGCGAGCTTAGTCATCACTTTTTTAGGTGATTTCCCTTCATACAAAATTTTATATACAGCATTGCAGATTGGCATTTTAACATTGTGCTGCGATTTCACTTCTTTAATGAGATTCGCAGCATAATAGCCTTCTGCAACCATATTCATTTCTAACATTGCTGACTTAGCCGTATAACCTTTGCCAATGTAATTTCCAAAAGTTCTATTTCTACTGAACTGAGAATAGGCTGTCACGAGTAAATCACCCAAGTAGGCAGAACCATTAATATTTCTTTTAATGGGATGAACGGCTTTTATAAAGCGATTCATTTCACGAATTCCATTACTCACAAGCACAGCTTGAAAATTATCGCCATACCCGAGGCCGTGAAAAATTCCAGCAGCCAAGGCGTAAATATTCTTAAGGACAGCTCCGTATTCTGTTCCATAAATATCATCTGATATTTTAACCTTAATATATTCACATTCGAGCGCATGCGCTATAAAAGTGGCATGCTCTACATTTGTGCTGGCAATTGTTAAATAAGACAACCGCTCCATACCAACTTCTTCTGCATGGCAAGGCCCTGTAATTACACAAATCTGATCTAACGGAACATTGTAAATCTCATTAAAGAACTCCCCGACAATTAGATTATCATCTGGCACAATCCCCTTAATAGCAGAAATAATAACCTTCGCTTTTAAATCTACTGACAGGTTTTCTAAGGCAAGTTTTAAAAAAGCTGAAGGCACTGCAAAAATCAAATAATCCGCTTTGCTAACGACTTGATTAATATCTGAAGACAATATTATTTTATGAACAGGCAATTCAACCGAACGCAAATATCTTGGGTTGTGATGGTGCTTTTTAATATGCTGAACTTGCTGTTCATCACGCACCCACCATCCAACAACATTGTCTGTTGCCGTGAGCATTTTCACAATAGCTGTTGCCCAACTTCCGCCACCTATAACCGCTATTTTTTTATTCCTTGTCAATTAAAACTTCACGTTAAATTCCTTTTCTTCTTCGCCTCTTTTGGCTACAACCGTAATTTCATCTCCTTTTTTATACAGAGATAATGCATCCATGTAACTGTACATATCTGTCACTTTTACCTGACCCATCTGGATAATAATATCTCCTTCTTCTAACCCTGCCATTGCAGCTGGCTTCTCGTCAGTTACTCCATCAATTTTCACTCCTCCATCTTCGTACATGTAATCTGGAACAATTCCTAAAGTTACATTGAATTTAGGAGTACTTCTTGCGTTGTTGTCTTTAGTTACTTGAAATTCTAAAGGTCTATCACCTACCTTGTAAATAACATTCGCCATAATATTTAAAACCGCATAAATACCCTCATAGTTTATCAGCTCTGCATCGTCAGAAGGTTTGTGATAATCTGCATGGGTACCAGTAAAAAAGTGTAAAACAGGGATGTTTTTTCTGTAAAATGAGGTATGGTCAGATGGTCCTACGCCACTTTCTGAAAGCTTTAAATTCATATCGCATCTCGAAAATTCTAGCATTTCTTCCCACTGTGGTGAAGTTCCCACGCCGCTTACAGCAATCTTTCTGTCTTCTAATCTTCCAATCATGTCCATGTTCAACATGAAAGAAATCATTTCATGTGGCAGCATCATATTATTTACAAAATATTTAGACCCCAAAAGCCCACGTTCTTCTGCAGAAAATGCTACAAACAAAATATTTACAGCAGTAAAATTTGTGTCCTTAGAAAAGAATTCCGCCAATTCAATCAAACCGGCCGTGCCACTTGCGTTATCATCAGCACCGTTGTGAATAGCACGCTCGCCTTTGTACAGTGAATTATCTTCACCATAACCTAAGTGATCATAATGAGCACCGATAATTATTGTTCTTTCAGCATTGTTATTGAATAGTCCAACTACATTTCTCACTTCAATCATTTGCTCTTGAACCAAAACTTCTATTGAGGCAGACTTCATTTTTTTGGCTTTCCCACCAGGAACTTCCTTCAAAAAGACCACAGGCACACCACTATTTTTAATTTTCCTGAATTTCATTTTTGGATCGCTAGCCATTTCTCCTTCGTTTACGAAAATGATTCCAATCGCTCCTTTCTCAACAGCTTTTGCAGCTCTTGCATCCAAATTGTGATAAGCCAAATATTCAGAGTGTGGGTGAATACCATCGGGAGAAGAAACATCGATAACAAATATTTTACCTTTCAATTTTTTCTCAGATAGCTTTTTATAATCGTTGTGTTTAAGCTCTTCTGCTTCAATTCCAAAACCAACATAAATTAAGTCTCCACTAACACTTTCGTTAGACGACTGTGGTAATGCATAAAATGTTTCGTTTAATTTATTTGTAGCTCCATCAATAGACAAAGTTGTCTTTTCCTTGTTAACATTTGCCCAATCAGAAATCTCAAAATCTTGAAAATACGTGCCGTTTTTGGTATACGGAACTAACCCAAAATCTTGAAACCTTTTAGCTATAAAACCTGAAGCTTCCGCAGCTCCTCTTGTCCCAGGAAGCCTACCTTCCATCTCATCACTTGCTAAAAAAGTAACATTGGCTCTTAGACTTTCCATAGCCGTTGGAGGTATAACTTTACAATCTTGAGCAAAACAGTGTGCTGTAAACAATAACCCTCCAAAAAGTGCAATTATGTATTTCATTGTATTTTTCTTAAAGCCCGCAAAGATAAAATTCCATCACTTCAGAAAGATGAAAGAAATCACAATCTTTAACGCCAATCTCCTGTTAAATAAATTGAGCCTTTTGCTCTATCAAGATATTTCAGAATATATTTGGCGTAAATCACTAATAGTTGTTCGAACGGATAAAAAAATTGCTTGGTCAAACTGCCATCTACGGACTGAGCAGCATTCTAGGTAGACTCATAAACTTTATTCTTGTTCCGCTCCACACCGGGGCACTTTCGCAAACCAGTTTTGGAATAAACACTGACTTATACAGCATCATTGGGTTCATGATTGTTTTGACCACCTATGGAATGGAAACCACTTTTTTTAGGTTTTCTGAAAAAGCTGGCGCAGATAAAAATAAAGTGTATTCCACAGCAATGCTCTCAATATTTGGGAGTACGCTTTTATTTACACTCTTGTCTACATTGCTCTTTCCAAACATTGTGGAGGCTTTGCGTTACGGTGATCATCCTCAGTTTATAATGTATGTTATAGTCATTTTAACTATGGATACGTTAGGCGCTATTCCTCTCGCGAAACTGCGTGCTGAAAACAAGGCTTTTCGGTTTGTCTTTATAAGACTGAGTCTCATTGCAGTGAATGTATTGACCAACTTGTACTTTTTTATGTATTGCCCTTGGGCCATTGAAAACCATGGCATGGGTATTGAATGGATTGAATCTTGGTATGTCTCTGATTTAAAGGTGATTTACATTTTTATCTGTAACACAATTGCCCTTGCGGTCATGCTCCTATTACTTCTTCCGGAGTTTCTTTCAATAAAACTTTCGTTTGACACTAAGCTGTGGAAGAAGATGATGTTGTTCGGCATACCCTTAATGGTGAGTGGCTTGGCAGGAATAGCTAACGAATTAATGGACCGACAGTTCTTGAAATATCTGTTACCTGAAAATATTGCTTTAGCCCAGGTAGGAATTTATGGAGCCGTCTACAAACTGTCTATTTTCTTGGTGTTGTTTAATCAGGCTTTTAGGTATGCAGCAGAGCCGTTTTTCTTTTCAACTCAAAAGGAAGATAACGCTAAGGAAACGTATGCCATTGTTTTGCGTTACTTCGTTTTTGTAATGGTTATTGGACTCGTCTTCATTTGGGCTTATATAGACATATTTAAACATTTCATAGACGAAAAATTTTGGGAGGGTCTTCACATCCTACCAATTTTACTCATCGCTAATATCATGTTGGGCATCAACTTGAACATCTCTATTTGGTATAAACTCATCGATAAAACACAATTTGGAATTATCGTAACAGGAATAGGTCTGATATTTACAATTGCACTTAACGTGTACCTCATTCCAAAAATCGGGTATGAAGGCGCGGCATGGGCAACACTTGTTTCTTATTCGGCTATGACGCTATCTTCTTACCTCTTCGGGCAGCGACATTACAAAGTGAATTACCCTGTTGGTAGAATCCTAATTTACCTCAGTTTAGGTGTTGTATCTATACTGCTTTGCAACTATTTTAGCGACTCCAATTTTATAGCGCAAACACTCATTTTTATAGGGTTTGTATTATCATTGGGCCTCCTAGAGAAAAAGCAATTGATAGCGCTTAAACAAAGAGTAGCGAAGAAATGAAGATTAGGATAGTAAATAAATCTCAGCATCCTTTACCTGAATATACCACCATTGCTTCTGCAGGATTGGATTTGCGTGCAAACGTTTCAGAATCTGTTTTACTCGAGCCTGGTGAATGGAAGCTCATTCCTACCGGTTTGCACTTGGAATTACCTATTGGCTATGAAGCGCAAGTACGACCACGAAGTGGTTTGGCATACAAGCATGGCATTACTGTTTTAAACAGCCCGGGCACAGTAGATGCTGATTATCGAGGGGATGTCGGCGTAATATTGATTAACCATTCCAAAAACGCCTTTGAAATAAAGTCAGGTGAAAGAATTGCGCAATTGATTATTGCAAAACACGAGCAAGCCGAATGGCAAAGTGTTGAAGAACTAGGAGATACAGAGAGAGGGGCTGGCGGTTTTGGTAGCACCGGAAAACATTAATTACAAAAATATTCTAGATGAAAATTATAGTGCCAATGGCAGGAAGAGGGTCAAGACTGCGCCCTCATACGTTAACCACTCCTAAACCATTAATTCCCATTGCTGGAAAACCAATTGTACAACGTTTGGTTGAAGACATTGTAAAAATTTGTGGAGAAAAAGTAGATGAAATTGCATTCGTAATTGGCGATTTCGGAAAAGAAGTTGAAGAACAACTCGTTGGAATTGCTGAAAGTTTAGGCGCCAAAGGTTCAATTTATTTTCAAGACAAACCTTTAGGTACAGCACATGCCATATTATGTGCAGCTCCAGCATTAGACGGTGAAACTGTTATTGCTTTTGCCGACACTCTATTCAAAGCAGACTTTACACTTGATCCAGATTCTGATGGTGTGATTTGGGTGAAACAAGTAAATGACCCAAGTGCGTTTGGAGTGGTTCAGATTGCAGATGAAGGACACATTGAAAATTTCGTAGAAAAGCCAGAGACTTTTGTTTCTGACTTGGCAATTATCGGTATCTACTACATGAAAGATGGCCCAGCTCTGCGTGATGAAATGCAACATTTAGTTGACAACAACATAACCGATAAAGGTGAGTATCAATTAACAGATGCTCTAGAGGCCATGCGCTTAAAAGGTGCTAAACTAAAACCAGGAACCGTTGACCATTGGATGGATTGCGGGAACAAAGACGTTACTGTTGAAACCAATGCAAGAATGCTAGGTTTCTTAAATGGCATGCCTGAATTAAGAGGAGAAAACATCACCGTTGAAAACAGCACAATTACTGAGCCGTGTTATATTGGTGAAGGTGCCGTAATCAAAAACTCTAAAATTGGACCTGGCGTGAGCGTTGGTGCAAATACTACAGTTGAAAACTGCACAATCACTAATACAATTATTCAAACGGAAAGCATTGTAAAAGACATAGATTTAGACAACTCTATGATTGGAAACAAAGCAGAGGTTAGTGGGAAATTCAAGACTTTAAGTGTTGGCGATTTCTCCAAACTTGAAGCTTAATCATAATTTAGCATAGAACACGTTGAAGAGTAAACACTTTTCAACGTGTTCTTTTTTTAAATAGCAATTGGTATTAAAAAAACACTCTTCATACTCGCGTTTGTTTTTTCTCTTTTCATGCAAGGGCAGGACAAGCTCAGCCCAAAGAAGCAAGCACAATTTGATAAGTTCTTTTTCGAAGCGCAAAATTTTAAGGTCATTCAAGACAATGAAGAAGCCGTAAAAAACTTTGAAGCATGTTTAAAAATTGACCCAAAAAATGCTGTTGTCAATTATGAATTGGCAGGACTCTATTTCTTGGAAGGCCGTCCGCCTGAAGCTGAGAAAAAAGCAGAAGTAGCTATAGAACAAGATCCCAAAAACGAATGGTACAGATTGCGTTATATAGAAATACTGCATACACGAGGGAACAAAACCGAGTTTATTAATCAATGGAAAATTCTTGTCGAGTACCATCCAAGTCGTCTTGGCTTTAAACTACAACTTGGGCAAGCATATCTAGAAGATCAACAATATCAAAATTGCATTGATGCCCTTACAGATGCTGAAAGAATTGGAGGTATAACATTAGATAAGTCAGTAGAGAAAAGAGATTTGTATTTGCGTCTTGGCGATACCGACAATGCAAGATTAGAAGTAGAAAAACTCTCTAATACTTACCCAAACAACATTGAATATTTAGGTGTTCTTGCAACCTTCTATGGTGAATACGGTCCTCAGGACAAAACAGAATCTACCTACCTTAAAATTATTCAACTTGCTCCTGAGGATCCAAGAGCGCATTTAAACCTAGCATCGTACTACCGATCTCAAAAAGAAAACGAAAAATCTATCTACCACCTAAAACTAGCTTTAGTTAGTCTAAATTTAGATATCGATCCAAAGGTGAGGGTGCTCATGTCTTTTTATGAAATGGGCAATGGCGACACAACCATGAACGCTTTGAGTTATGAGTTGCTCGATTCTATCCAAGTGGCTCACCCAACTAACCCGAAAATATATGCGCTAAAAGCAGATTTTTTAGTGAGAGATGGCAAACGCAAACTTGCGCAAGACAACTTAATGAAAGCCATAGAACTTGGAGCTACGCAAAGGCCTATTCTAGAGCAGCTCATTGTTTTAGATTTAGAACTTGGAGATTTTGTTTCACTTGAATCTCATTCCGAACTTGCTATTGAATTGTATCCGAATCAGCCATTTGGCTATTTAATGAACGGTATTGCCTGGAATAACCTTAAGCAATATGAAAATACGACTGAGATTTTAGAAACTGGGCAGATTTATGTTGTCAATAATCCAAAACTAAAAGAGCAATTTTACCTTGTTCTTGCCGATGCTTACCACAATTTGGAAGATCACTTTAATTCTGATTCTTACTTTGAAAAAGCCATCAAACTCAATGAAAAAAACCCAACAACTTTGAACAACTACGCCTACTACCTAGCTCTAAGAAAAGACAAGCTAAGCCGAGCCTCTGAGCTAATCGAAAAGTGCAACACGCTCACTCCAAATAATCCTGTTTTTTTAGATACGTGGGCGTGGGTACTTTACCAAAAAGGAAAGTTTTCTGAAGCACTGTTAAAAATAGATGCCGCATTAAACGGAATGGCAAATCCTAGTGGTGACGTTTTGGAACACAAAGGGGATATCTTGTTCAAGCTAAAAAGAACAGATGAAGCCGTTGCGCTTTGGAACAAAGCCAAAGTAGCCGGTCAAGCTTCAGAATTGATTGATAAAAAAATTAAAAATCAAAAGCTCTATGAATAAAATTTTCAGTTTGTTGATAGTCATTGCTTTTGCCGTCTCCTGCAAATCTCCAAAGCTTGTGCCGGGCAAGCCAACGCTAAAGAATCCTAAAGACGTTACCACGGAAGTGATTAAAAACTCAAATTCTGCGGAGTTTATCCAAATTAAAGCAACGGGCAATTATGAAATGGCTGGAGACAAACAAAGCTTTAAAGCCGACATAAGAATAATCCGCGACAGCGTTATTTGGATTGAACTTTCTGACCCAGTACTTGGTATAAAAGCAGGACGTGGTATTTTGATGCAAGACAGTATTGCTTTTGTCAATAAAATTGAACGTACCTATACGGCTGGTTCAATTAATCATTTCAACGAAATGCTAAGAACGTTTATCGATTTTGACATTATTCAAAACTTGCTTTTGGGTGAGCCCATGCGCGAGATTAAAGGTAAAGACAAAATGCATGTTGAGCTCCTCGAAAAATTATACGGGCTCTATATTATGCCTAAAGAAGATCCTTTGTTTTTGCATACTGTTCCCAATTACTATTTAGAAATAGACCCGTCCACATTTAAAGTTCAAAAACAAGAAGCCGTGGATGGCGTTAGACGAATTAATGCGAACTACGAAGACTACCAAGCCAGTGGCAACAATTTGTTTCCAGGAAGCTTAAAAATGGTTCTAGCCTTTGATAATGTTATAACATTGCAGTTGAAGTATTTATCGGTTAAAACGGGCGAGCCGGTAAGGGTTCCGTTTAATGTTAGCTCAAAATATAAAAGGGTAAATTAAGAGTGCAAAAACCAAACTCCATTCAGTCTTTAAATTTTTACAAGTTGGTTTTCAGCCTACTCATTGGGCTGTTTGTTATGTCCACTTTGCACGCTCAAAAAAAAGACAAAACCAACTCTCTTAAGTCTAAAAAAGTCCTTTTACAGGATGAGATAGATATCGCTAATCAGATTTTAAAAGAGACGAAATCTACACGTGAGGTTTCGGTCGGACAGGTTACCGCACTCAACCAAAAAATTGCAATTCGCTCGAGACTCATCAGAACCATAAATAAAGAAGTCAAACTTTTTGATGAAGAAATTGGAGAGACCAAATCAGAAATTGAAGAGCTCGAAAAAGAGCTTGAGACGTTAAAAGAAGAATATGCGCAAATGATTGTGAACGCATATAAAAGTCGCGACCGCAACAGTAAACTCATGTACATTCTTGCCAGCGAAGATATGGAGCAAGCGTTTAAGCGCCTTCAATACTTTCAAGAATATTCTGAATATAGAAACAAACAAGGTGAAGTAATTACCAAAAAACAAAGCGAATTAGAAGCTCAAATTGAAGCGCTCAAACAACAAAAAGAGGACAAACAAAAACTTCTAATTGAAAAAAGAAAAGAGCGAGAGAAGCTTCAGCAAGAAAAAATTGAGCAACAACAAACGATCAATCAACTTTTAGGAAAAGAAGGGGAAATTAAAAAAGAGATTGCTGCAAAACAAAAAGAAGTGAATCGCTTAGAGGCTGAAATTCAAAAAATTATTGCCGAAGAAATGCGCAGGTCTCGCGAGAAAGCAGAACGCGAATTACTGGTTGCTGAAGCCAAGCGATTAGGCCTTAAATCAGGAGGGGATTTCAACTCGAAAACCGCGAATAAAAAGTTGCGTGTATTAATTGACAAAAAGAAAAAGGAAATAAACAAAGCTGGCGGAAACGAAAGCATGGAAGAGGCAAATATCCCCTCCTATGGTCTTACGCCTGAAGCAAAAAAACTCGCAGCTGGGTTTACAGCGAATAAAGGGAATTTACCATGGCCTGTAGAAAAAGGTATTGTTGTTGGTAAATACGGAAAGCAACCTCACCCTGTAGCCAAAGGCGTTATTGAAAACCGACCTCATGTTGAAATTGCTACAGCTAACAACAGCGAAGCACGTGCCGTTTATGGTGGAACGGTGTCTCGTGTATTTAGGGTTCAAGGAGCCGGTATCGCAGTCATTGTATCGCATGGCAATTACTTTACTGTATATAGCAACTTGGGCGAGGTATACGTAAAACGTGGACAAGCATTAGATACCAAAGAAAAAATAGGTAAAATCTACACCAACCCTTCAACCAAACAGACAGTGCTCGAGTTTGGTTTGTGGCTTAATGATAAAAGCCAAGACCCACAAGTCTGGTTATTTAAATAAAATTGAATTAGTTATTGAAGGTTTTGGTTTTCAATATGAAAATGGGGGTAATTATATAAACTCCATTTCAAAAAGATCTGCTAAATGGCCCTTCACTTTATTCTTCACCTCCTTCATATTCAAGTCTCTACCCAATTCTAGATTTAGAGAAGTCACCGCTTTGTCTGTAATCCCGCATGGAACTATATAACCGAAGTATTTTAGGTTAGAATTAACATTGAACGCAAAACCGTGCATAGTCACCCATCGACTGGCTTTAACACCCATTGCACAAATTTTTCGAGCAGTTGGCAAACCTACATCAAGCCACACTCCTGTTTCGCCTTTACTTCGTCCTCCCCTCAGTCCGTATTCAGCAAGTGTCAAAATAATAGCCTCTTCTAAATAGCGCAGATACTTATGAATATCTGTGAAATAATGGTCTAAATTAAGAATCGGATAGCCTATAATTTGCCCCGGCCCATGGTAAGTAATATCGCCCCCACGGTTTGTTTTGAAGAACTCAATGCGTTCTTCATCCATGCGCGCTTGGTTGATAAGCAGGTTATTCAAATCACCACTCTTACCTAAAGTATACACATGTGGGTGCTCGCAAAAGAGAAGATGGTCTTGCGTGTCTTGTTGCTCAGATTCCGGCAATTTTCTATTGGCCGATTTCTGGTCTACCACTCCTTTAAAAATTGCTTCTTGGCAATCCCATGCCTCTTGATACGGTATTAAACCTAAATCTTGAAACTTTACTTTTTGCATTGCAAGAAAATCTGAAAACCTAAACCAAGACCGAAAGCGTGTTCTACGCTTTTACTCGTTGTCTCAGATGGCTGTAGAATATAGTTTGTGCTGTTAAAATTGTCGTAAAACAAAAACGCATCAAACGTAACATGAGTTGAAACGTAAAAGGCTCCTCCAAGCTTTATACCTGGGACAAAAGACACCGTATAAGAGCTTAGTTCACCAGAACTCGGGCTGAAATTATTTTGACGTCTATAACCCAAATCAACTTCCGTAAATGGCGAAACTCTTTCAAGATTATAGTAGTATCGAAAAAATAAAGTTGCTCTGTATAGATCACTTAAAGGGTCCCACGCAAAAGAAGGTCGAATTCCTAAGGAAACGGTTCCTTTGTTTTTTTCAGTCCCCTTTTTATCTAGCTGAAATAGCAATGCGGCATCTATCGACATTTCAATATTTGCAGTGAGTTGGCTTGAAACACTAGATCCCAAAAAACGAGCTGCCCCGCCAATCATCCAATCGCTATCAGCGATCTGTGCTTTACTGTAAAAACAAAATAAGGTTAGGAGTATTGCAGTGAGGTGTTTTAAATTTTTGATAATTCAGATTTTAAATAATTAATATCCTTAATGTCAACAATATCCACCCCACGTTCTTCAGAAAGGTAATATGAAATCCAATCACCTAAATGAATAAGATAAAACACTTGTTCAACCAAAGACGTGCCTTGAGTCCATATATCGTAAACCTGTGGAACTTGTTTTCTAATTATTTCACTTACAATCTCAATACGCTTTTGATTTCTCCAAAAGTCTTCCGTGCTTCTTAAGAAATAAACAACATAAGCATCGCTACCTCCAGTCCAACCAACTAATTCGTTGTGGTTCATCTCAGGAACTTCTGCATTCCACCCGGGTAATTTTGCGTTTTCATTAAACTGTTGCCTCCAACGAGTCGCTACTCCTGAAAATCCAGAGCATGCATACGTCACAGGAATATTGTTCTTTGTTTTTGATGCTAATTCTTTAGCGTTCAATTTTATCGAACCAATTTCTTTATCTAATAACCTTGACGCACTCATTAATTTGGCCTCGGCATCTATTGAAGCTAGACCATAAGCATCGAGCATCAATAACAAAATGCTCAATGAGTAACCCAGCATAGAACGTGGTGGGTTCCCTCCTGGAATCACAACGTGATCTAAGCCCGAAGCTTTCGCTTTATCAAGTAATACCCCACCAGAAGTAATAACGCTAATCTGTGCTCTCATTTCTTCCGCTTGTCCAAGGCACGTCAACGTTTCTTCAGTATTACCTGAATACGAACAAGCAATAACCAAGGTTCTTTCATTCACAAAAGCTGGTAGATGATAAGAATTATTCACTATGATGGGAATAGAACAATCTTTAGACACTACCTCAGATGCTATCGTCCCGCCAATTCCAGAACCGCCCAATCCAGTAATTACAACATTATCAATTGCATCTAAACTAGATATATCAGTCTGATTAAAAATTAAAACAGCCTCTTTAATATGTTTTGGAAAACCCTGAATTAGGTTCAGCATATACGTGAAATATTTAGGGCTTAAAAGTAATGAATAACTGCGGTTGTTATAAACGGAAAAGCTAAATGAACGTTCCCTTAATTAATGGCAACTTTCCTTGTATTCTGCAATGATTTCGAGAACATCGTTGGACCCATGAATCTTTGCTGCCAATTCTTCATTTTATACAAGGAAATCAGCCATTCATCTCTCAAAGTCCAAGATAAAATGATCAAGGGTGGCAGACTTTCGTTTGTTTTAAGTGATAGTTACTTCATTGCTGGAGTAGAGTCTTCCATAAAGTCGTAATTTGATTCATCTGACGCTTTGTGTTGAGATGCAAAATTGTCAACATGTCTAAACCAAACATGTTTAGAAATACAATTCCGTTCTAAAATTAAATTTCCCTTAATAAGTTTTGTACTGAGTGTCCCTGAATAATTGATGCAATGATAGGTCGTGTCTAAAAAATGATACCACAATAAATCCACAGGGAAATACATAGTATCAGTCTTTTTATTAGATTTTTTTAAAAGATATAAACTTCTTCTTGCATTGAAACGCGATCAGCAAACTGGATGAAACCATTTTTGTGTCATCTGAAAGGTCAACAACATATCCTTCATACTGCCTGTTTCTTTCAATGTCTAAATTGTTCCAAAGATGACCGTACTGAGCTGCCAGGACTTATATAATAAGAAAAGCTCAAAAAGCTATTGTAAGTTCATTGTTCTAATACTTATGCTGCACTAAACAAAAGTAAACCTTAGTCTTTTTTCCGCTTCCAAGCCAAAGTATTCAACATCCATTTGGGTAACGATTTTTCTGGATCCCGTCCTTCAAGCTTCATGTACCAGCCAATTTTTTTAATCATTGGCAATTTATGCGTCTCCACAAATTCGATTAACCCGCCATCAGGATCTTCTATATAAGCAAAGCGGCCAGCGGCAACGCCCATATCGAAACTGTTTGCGCTATCTACTGTAAAATTGTACCCTTTTTCAGCACATTCATCCTTCAACAAATCCATTCGATGTGTTTCAAAACACAAATGAATAAAACCTAAATCGCCCCAAATACGGTCCTTAAAAATTTTCTCAGGCTGCCTGTCTAAAACTTGAACCAATTCCATTTCACTACTGCCCAACACTTTTGCAAAAGCTCCTTTTCTTGGTTTAGAATTTCTTAAAAGCACACGTCTCACTCGTCCGGCTCCTCCTGGTAAGGCGACTAAATCATTAAATGACCCGGTTTCATCGTAAACAATTTCATCGTGCCCTAAAATATCTTGGTACACAACCAAAGATTTTTCTATGTCAGTTACGCCAATGGTGCAGCCGTAAGTTCCACCGGTAGGGCGTCCTTCATTTCTATACCATTCCTTAGATTCAACTGCTTGAAATATATTTCCATAAGGGTCTTTTAGATAAAAGGTATGGCGTCCAGCAGGATCAGTCACCAGTTCACCCTGAATATCTAAATTGTTTGCCTTACAAGTTTCGTAGAAAGACTCAACGTGTCGGCATTTGATCTTGCACAGGTAAAGCCCTAAATCTCCTAATTGTATATTGAACGTTGGTGGTTTCGGTTCGTATTTCGTCTGTTGCCAAATTTCAAAACCGCCTCCACCTTGCATATTTAATGCAAGAATTGCATGGCGCGGAATGGGCTTGTTATCTGTATGTGGAAGCATAAGTTGAGCAACGGCTTCTTCTTCAAAAACCTCTATATCCATGCTGAAATGCTTTCTGTACCAAGCCCAAGCCTCATGAACTTTTGCCACGCCAATACCCATTTGCTGAATACCAGCAATTACCTTTTTCTCTCCCATATTTAATCTCTTTTTACGGTTGCTGCAAGTCTATAATACAAAGTGGGGATAAATCTTTTAAAATAAACCATCAGTATTTCCTTGCCACCTATGTAAATTTCTTTCTTCTTTTTCCCTACCGCCCTTAGCATGATGGATGCGCATTTTTCTGCGGGCATACCAAAGTTTTGAGCATCATCTAATTTTCCTGTTGCCTTGCCGTCCGCGCCAAGCGCATTTACAGAAATATTGGTTTTTATCCTGCCCGGACATACAATAGTTACGTCTATATTGTTTTCTCTATGTTCTGCGCGAAGCGAATCGAAATAGCCGTGCAAAGCGTGTTTTGAGGCGGCATAAGCTGATCGTAAAGGAAACCCAAAAACTCCAGAGATAGTACTCGTAATGACGAAATGGCCAAAGCCTTGTTTTATGTAAAGGGGTAAAATACGTTTGGTTAAACTAATGGCTCCGAAGTAGTTTATCTGCATTAATTTTTGATCTACCTCGAGATTGGTTTCGTGTGTTAAAGAACGTTGTGACATGCCACCATTGTGAAACATAAAATCGAGCTTTGAGATTTTCGATAATACCTCATCGGCTGCATCCTGGATGGATGCATCGTCTTCTAAATCTAATGGTACGACCTCAACATGTTTAGCTCCAGCACATTTTAATTTCAAAGCTTCTAAGGTTTCTTTTCTTCGCGAAGAGATTATTAAATCTGCGCCTTGTGCAGCCAGTTGAAGCGTAATTGCCTCGCCTATCCCCGAGGAAGCGCCAGTAATCCAGACTGTTTTGTCTTTAAAAGTCAAGCTAATTTGTTCTTTAAATGATAGTGCAGAAATACTTAATATTATTTAGCAAGGCAAACATACTTTTTGCATTCATATTACAATCGTTCTCAATAGTTTATAAATATACCCCCCTTGCAACTGCCACTTTTCACATTTCTTTATTGAATGTAATTTCGATTGTATTTTGACTAAAAATTAATTTACCATAATGAAACACTTATTTTTATTCACATTCGTTTTGGGGCTATTTAGCCTAAATGCTCAACATGAGTTGATTTTGTTAATATTCGTGCTTTGAAAATTTCATGAAAATCTTCATTACCATATTATTCACAAGCCTTTTTGGGGCGTCATTTGGCCAATCAATAGGTGATGAAATTCTAGGCACTTGGTGGAACCCTGAAATGACTAGTCGTGTAGAAGTGTACAAACAAGACAGCTTGTTTTATGGAAAAATTGTCTGGTTGAAAGACGATGAAAACGAAGATGGAAGCACCCCAAGAAAAGACATTCACAACGAAGATGAAGCATTGCACAACAGACGTGTTTTAGGCTTAGTTGTTATGAAAGAGTTGCGTTGGGATGAGAAACAAAACGAGTGGGATAAGGGGCGTTTGTACGACCCAAGACGAGGAAAAGAATATTCCTTTTATGCCAAAATGAAAACAGACGGCTCGTTAAGTTTGTTCGCCTATGTAATGGGAATGCCATTCTTAAATAAAGAAATGCGCTGTACTCCTTATCTTCCCGAACATTAAAAATGCGCATGAAATTCGAAACAAAACGTCTAGCAATGAACTTAATCACCATTAAGGATCTAGAGGAAATTCACGAAATGAATTCTTTCTTTGAAGTTTCTGAATTCAATACGATTGGCATTCCAAAAGACTTTTCTATTACAAAAAAAATGTTTCAACCCCTCATAGAAGAAGGGCTAAATCCGCAACCTAAAAACTACGTTTGGGTGATTCGCTTGAAAACAACAAATAAATTTGTCGGTGAAATCGGAATGAATTTAAAACCTGCCAAATACAGTTCGGCGGAAATACATTACAGCTTGCACCCAAGATTTTGGGGAAATGGCTATGCCAAAGTAACCGTAAAACAGATTTTAAAATATGGCTTCGAAAGCCTCAATCTTCATCGCATAGAAGCAGGCGTTACAACTGGAAATACTAACTCAATAAAACTATTAGAGGTGGTTGGGTTTTTACAAGAAGGTGTCAGAAGAAAGATTTTACCCCTTCGTGGTAAATGGTATGACAATTACCACTATGCCATGCTCGAAGAAGACTATAAAGCTTTAAATTGAAAATGTGAAATTCGAAGAAAAAACCTTTGACAAACTGACGAACGAAGAATTGTATGCCATTTTAAAATTGCGTGCAGAAGTATTTGTAGTAGAACAAGATTGCGTCTACCTGGACCTTGACGATTTCGACCAAAAATCGATTCACGTCTTTGGGAGGCACGAAAACAAGATAGCCGCCTACACGCGCATTTTACCGCCAAGTGTGTATTACAAAGAAGCCGCAATAGGAAGAGTGGTCACATCAAAAGACATCAGAATGGATGGCTATGGAAAGGAAATCATGCATTTTTCCATTGCATCGATAAAAACACAATACAACTCCAATATCAGAATTATGGCGCAATGCTATTTAACCAAATTCTATTCAGACTTCGGTTTTAAAATAGATGGCCCAGAATTTTTAGAAGATGGGATACCGCATGTGGAAATGCTTTTAACAATACCCGATTGATTCTTTTCCGTTCATCGACTTTATTTTATCCAATCTGATTTCTTCACCCGATTGTAACACCACAAATTCGCCTCTATTCTTTACGGTTTTCAAGGTTTTAATTTTACCTTGAATGGTTTGCTCATCCTTCAAGACAAGTTCAACAGGTGTTTGTCTCGAACCTGCAACTTCAAACAAATCGTAAAAGCTGCAAGCTATTGGTGTGTATGTGTCTTTTGTATCCATTAAAAACTTAAAAGATTAACCGCAAAGAACGCTGAGGCCTCGCAGAGTTCACAAAGTTAAACTCCAACTCTGATTTTAGAATTAAAATAAAAAGAGCTACCGTGACAACCACCCATTTCCAATTCAAAAAAAATCCCTCACGAAAATTCATAAGGGATTAATTTATACTAAGGCTATGTGCAAAGTATTTTCAGGTTTCGAAATACTCAAAAGCTCCGCATTCTTTGCGCCTACTTTGCGCAACTCTGTGGTTAAGTTTAAAACCTACTCATCATAACTCACAACCAACTTTTCGCTGGTTGGATGACTTTGACATGTTAAGATATAACCTTCTTCGACTTCTTCTTCTGTTAAGGCGTAATTCATATCCATTTCGGCCGAACCATCCATTACTTTCGCACGGCAAGTACAGCACACTGCGCCTTTGCATGCAAAAGGAACATCCGCGCCAGCGTCTAAAGCGGCATCTAAAACATTCTTGCCTGAAGTCGCCACGTCAAAATGCGTTTCATCGCCATCTAGAATAACTGTAACCGCAGACTTAACCGAATCTTTGCTAGCTTTTTTCTTTTCCGTTTTCGCTTTCGCTGGAGTGGCAGCCGTAAACAACTCGAAGTGAATATTACCAGCATCCACACCAAGACCTCCTAAAGTATCTCTAGAAATCTCTGTCATTTCTTGAGGGCCACAGATGTAAAACGAATGCACATCTTTTACATCGATGAAGTTTTTCGCAAAATAATTCACCTTTTCAGCATCAATTCTTCCATACGCATAATCCATCCCCTGATCTTCACGACTTAATATATTGTGAATCTCCAAGCGACCCAAATATGTACTTCTTAAATCCTCTAACTCTTCTTTGAAGATAATACTCGAGACATTTTTATTCCCGTAAAACAACGTGAATGAACTTTTTGGCTCGTTAAAAAGAACCGATTTCAAAATGCTAATTACTGGTGTAATACCGGAGCCCGCAGCAATCCCAACATAATGGTGTGCGTTCTCATCTTTCGTGTTTGCAATAAAACCACCAGTTGGTGTCATCACTTGAATGTCATCACCAATTTTTAAAGTTTCTGTTGCCCAAGTACTGAAAACGCCATCCTCCACTTTTTTAATTGCCACTCTTATTACGCCTTCAAAAGGAGCAGAACACAACGAATAAGAACGTCTAACATCTTCCCCGTTTATAGTAGCTCTTAAAGTCAAATTTTGACCTGCAATAAACTCAAAGTCATAGCGTATATCATCAGGAATAGCAAAACCAACAGACACGCAGTCCTCAGTTTCTCGAACAATGTCACTTACTTTCAAAGTATGAAAGTGACTTGCCTTATGATGATCGTCTGTATTTTTCAGAGACGGTTTATTCTTTTTATTTTTTGAAAAAAACTTCAACATGAGTAAGGTCATTTTTACAGAACGACAAATGTAATATAGTTGCCTTCTAAACCAACGTGATAGAAGTCAGTTACTTTCATTATTTTGTAAACTTGTACCGAATTTAAAGGAGCGATAGTATGACGAAAGAGATGTCGTTAGAAGAAAAATTCCAGGACTACTTAGATGGCGAAAATAAAATTGAGCCAAAAGATTGGATGCCTGAGAAATACAGAAAAACTTTAGTCCGTCAAATTTCACAACACGCCCATTCTGAAATTATTGGAATGCAACCTGAAGGCAACTGGATTACACGTGCGCCCTCATTAAGAGCCAAACTGATACTCCTTGCAAAAGTTCAAGACGAAGCGGGCCACGGCTTGTATTTATATTCTGCAGCTGAAACTTTAGGTATCGATCGCAAAGAAATGATTGAACAATTGCAGACCGGAAAAGCAAAATATTCTTCCATATTTAATTACCCAACCTTAACATGGGCAGACATAGGCGCTGTGGGTTGGTTGGTAGATGGCGCCGCTATTCAAAATCAAGTTATGTTAACACGAACTTCTTACGGTCCATACTCTAGAGCTATGGTTAAGATTTGTAAAGAAGAATCTTTCCACCAAAGACAAGGTTACGAGATTGTAATGCACATGGCGCGTGGCACCAAAGAGCAAAAAGCAATGGCGCAAGATGCATTGAACCGCTGGTGGTGGCCTAGCTTAATGATGTTTGGCCCTAGTGATGATGACTCACCAAATTCAGCACAAAGTATGAAGTGGAAAATCAAACGCAAGTCAAACGATACATTACGCCAAGAGTTTGTAGATAAAACAGTTCCTCAAGCCGAATTTATCGGATTGACCATTCCTGACAAAGATTTAAAGTGGAATGAAGAAAGAGGAGAATACGACTTTGGTAAAATGAATTGGGACGAATTCTACAGCGTGATTAAAGGGAACGGCCCTTGTAACAAGCAACGCATTGCTCATCATGTAAAAGCACATGAAGAAGGTGCTTGGGTTCGCGAAGCAGCAAATGCATATGCAGAAAAACAAAGAAAACGCAAGCAAGCCAGCACGGCTGCTTGAAGATAACTCTACACTCAATGAGCAAAGACAACTGGAAAATCTGGGAAGTTTTTATACGTAGTAAAAACGGATTGAACCACAAACACGTAGGTAGCTTGCATGCGCCTGATGCTGAAATGGCTATTAAAAATGCACGCGATGTCTACACGAGACGTAGCGAAGGAGTGAGTATTTGGGTTGTGCCAAGCGATGCTGTTACAGCAAGCAGTCCAGACGAAAAAGAACCACTTTTCACTCCTTCTGATGATAAAGTTTACAGACACCCAACTTTTTATGAAATACCAGACGAGGTAGGTCATATGTAAATTGAAACTATGGGAGAAATTACCGGAGGTTGGTTAACCACAAGAGAACAAGAAAATAGTGTAGTTTCGAAAGAAACAGCTCTTTTAGAATACATCTTACGCTTAGGTGATAATGCATTAATTCTTGGTCATAGACTAAGCGAGTGGTGCAGCAACGGCCCTGTTTTAGAGCAGGACATTGCCATCATTAACATCTCACTAGACCAAGTAGGCCTTGCAAGAAATTACTATAAGCTTGCCGCTGAAATTGAAGGCGGAGATCGCGATGAAGATTATTACGCTTACCGCAGAGATGTTTTCGATTTCAAAAATATTCTGATGCTCGAACGTCCGAATGGACATTGGGGTGACACCATTGCACGACAGTTTTTTTACGATACGTATCACTTCTTTGTTTTGGAAGAACTCAAAAATTGTGCAGACGAACGTATTGCCGCAATTGCTGCGAAAGCCATTAAAGAAGTAGCTTACCACGCTCAATTCAGTGCAGAGTGGGTTATTCGCTTAGGCGATGGCACAGAAGAGAGTCATACTAAAATGCAAAAAGCTATCTACAATGTTTGGGAATGGACAGGAGAAATGTTTGAAACCAATGAAATTGATGGTTTAATGGAAAAAGCGAATATTGCTCCGAACATGGTTGAAATAAAAAATCTTTGGGACGATAAGGTATCACAAGTATTGGAAATAGCGACCCTTAAAAAGCCGGAAGATGGATGGCACCAAACAGGCGGTAAGATGGGCGTTCATACGCAATACCTTGGATTGATTTTAGCTGAAATGCAATACTATCCAAAGTCTTATCCAGACGCTAAGTGGTAGTCATTACAATTTTTTATAGCGGCCTTGGCCGTTTTTTTTATTCCAAGCCTTAAGCTTTCTCATTAATTAAAATCTTTTCAAAACTTACCTTTATAACATGAAATCAATAAAAGACATTTATACGCTTTTAAACGAAGTCAAAGACCCTGAAATTCCTGTATTAACAGTTAATGACATGGGTATTATTCGTGATGTGAATTGGAATAACGATGTCTTAGAAATAACAATAACTCCTACCTATACTGGCTGTCCTGCTATGGACTTGATTGAATCACAGATAAAGGAAGAGTTAGACAAACACGATTTAAAAAAACATTCAGTTCTCACAACCCTGTCACCACCTTGGAGCACTGATTGGATTACCGAAGACGGTTTGAAAAAATTGGAAGAGTTTGGCATTGCGCCTCCTGTAAAAGGAACGGCTGACAAGAGAGCACTTTTTGCAGAACCACCAAAACCGAAATGCCCCTACTGCAAATCTGAAAAGACAGTAATGATTTCAGCTTTTGGTTCTACAGCTTGTAAAAGCCAATACAAATGCAAAAGTTGCTTAGAGCCATTTGATTATTTTAAATGTATTTAGAATAAAAATTTCATGGCCAAAGCTTGCTTAATTTAAAAGAGCGCTGTTAAATATCCCTGAAACATTAGGTGCTTTACCTTCTGATTCTCTTGGCTACTAGACCCATAATCACTCCTTACATATTTTATAAGAAGTTCAACCATTGAGCATATTAGAGGTTTACTCGGATAAAAAAGTTTAAGTCAAAACTTACTCAATCAACGTGTATCTCTGATTCTATAACGCTTAGGTTTTCGATAACACGTTCGTAGATTTTATCAAAAACTTTTGGATTTTTACTGTAGTACACAAAGCTACTATCGTATTGTGCTTGCGTTACATTGTGCTTTACAAAAAAGGCTTTGTAGTGCTCATTTACACCACCAACAGAATCGCCCATAATTACCAAACCTGTTCGTGCGCCTTCAATTAAATGTATATCTGTCAACACAGCAACCATTTCATCTTGAGTTAGCAGCCCATCCGGCTGTTGCACTTCATCCGAATCTTTGCAGCTTGCAAAGATTAAAAGTAAAGGGAGTACTATTTTCAATGCTTTTACCAATTTCTATCAAATAACAAACGTTGTCCCATGACTTCGCTATTAATTTTTCCTTGATTGTAAACGAGGTTACCATTCACAAAAGTATGCGTAACTCTAGATCTAAATGTTTGTCCTTCAAACGGAGACCATCCACACTGCGCTAAAATATTATCTTGATTTACACTCCATGGTTTAGCCGGGTCTACTACCACTAAGTCAGCAGCATAGCCTTCACGGATGAAACCGCGATTTTTTACACCAAAAAGAATGGCCGGGTTATGACACATCTTTTCAACCATTTTCTCAACGGTAATCTTCCCCTCTAAAACAAACCGCATCATGGTAACCAAACTGTGTTGAACCAAGGGCCCACCAGAAGGTGCTTTTGTGTAGGGATTGTTTTTTTCTTCTAACGTATGAGGCGCGTGATCTGTGGCAATCACATCAATTCTATCGTCAAGTAATGCTTTCCAAATTCCTTCTCTGTCGTCAGCAGTTTTCACCGCAGGATTCCATTTTATTAGTGTGCCCTTTTCGTCATAAGAACTGTCATCAAACCAAAGGTGGTGGATACACGCTTCACTTGTAATTTTCTTTTCTCCTAACGGTTTTGAATTGCTGAAAAGTGCAGTTTCTCTTTCCGTAGAAACGTGATACACATGAAAACGTGAGTCGTGTTTCTTTGCCAAATTAATGGCGTAGTTAGAACTTAAAAAGCACGCTTCTGAAGAACGGATTTCTGGATGATATTTCATCGGAATATCGTCACCGTACTTCTCTTTGAATTTCTCAAAGTTACGTTGTACAGTTCCTTCGTCTTCGCAATGCGCAATCAGCTGGTGATTCACTTCAGCAAAAATCTTTTCAAGTACGTCTTGGTTGTCAACCAACATGTTACCTGTACTTGAACCCATGAAGATTTTTATACCAGCAATATTTTCTTTTGACGCTCTTTTGAGTTCTTCTAAATTGTCGTTAGTTGCGCCAAGATTAAAAGAATAATTCGCTATAGAACTCGCTGCACCGATGTCGTATTTCTGCTCTAAAATTTCAAGTGTTGTGGCTTGAGGAACCGTATTTGGCTGCTCAATATAACTTGTAGTCCCTCCCGCTACAGCGGCAATAGACTCAGTTTGAATATTTGCTTTTTGCGTTAGACCTGGCTCACGAAAATGAACTTGGTCATCAATAACACCAGGCATTAAAAAACTGCCGTTAATGTCTATCAATTTGGTCTCTCCGTCTTTTAGGCTGATGCTTTCATCAATCTGCTCAATGATGCCATTTTTTATCAGGACATCACCCTCTATCACAGAACCCTCATTTACTATACGAGCGTTCTTAATAAGATGCTTTTTCATTTGGAAATTAATTGGTGCAAAGGTACTTTTTAGGACAAATTAGGGCATGAAAACTACTACAATTTTCACCTGTTCCAGTTCGTAAAAAAACTAAAGAACTTGAGTTTGATCACTCCGAAAACGGCTTCTTTAAAAATACCGCTAGACATCTTAGACGTACCTTCTTGTCGATCTGTAAAAATTACAGGAACCTCTTTTATTTTAAAGCCGTATTTCCATGTTTTAAACTTCATCTCTATTTGGAAGGCATAACCCACAAAATGAATCTTATCGAAGTTTATGGTTTCTAGAACTTCTCGGGTGTAACATTTAAATCCGGCAGTTGTATCGCAAATTGGCATACCCGTTATTATGCGTACGTATTTAGAAGCGAAATACGAAAGCAGAACTCTACTCATAGGCCAATTCACAACGTTCACACCTTTTACATAGCGCGATCCAATAGCCAAGTCATTGTTCTCAATTTTACATTCTTCATACAATTTCTTTAGGTCTGCCGGGTCGTGAGAAAAATCGGCATCCATTTCAAATACATAATTGTATTGTCTTGCCAAAGCCCATTTAAAACCGTGGATATAAGCAGTACCTAATCCTAGTTTTCCTTTACGCTTTTCTATATGTAAACGGCCTTCATATTTTCCTATTAACCCTTCTACAATTTCTGCTGTACCGTCTGGTGAGCCATCGTCTATTATCAATACCTCAAATGGATAATCTTGATGCATTACTGCATCAATTATCCTTACGATGTTTTCTTTCTCGTTATATGTTGGTATGATTACTAAGGCGTCCATCATGTCGTTAACTCCTGCGACAAAAATAACTTTTGCACATATATAAATTCTTTAAATTTTACGCTTGTTTCGCTTTCGCGTTGAATTAACATTTTCTTAGTTTTCATAAGTATTTTTAAAGTATACCTAACCCTTTATTATTCCGTTAAGAATAAGTATTTAAATTTCAGCCATGGATATTTACAATAATAAGAACGCCATTAAATTGTTGCTCTTTCTATTTGCAGCAACCATCGGAATTGGTACACTTATTTATACTGAGTCTTTTTTAAAGGAGCTTCGTTCTGAAGAAATTAAAAAGGCAAAGATCTATGTGGAGGCCACTAATTTGGCGCAGAGCACCACAGATGACGAAACGCTTAACCTCGTCATCAAAGTTATTGAAGGCAACAATACCATTCCTGTGATTGTTGTGAATGAACAAGGGGGTGTTGATACCCACAGAAATCTCGATCCAGAAAAATCTAAAGACCCAGCATACGTCAAAAAGCAAATCGAGATCATGGCCGAAAGCAACGACCCTATCGAGATTACCTATTATGGAAACCGCAAGGTTTACATCTACTTCAAAGAGTCGTTGCTGTTGACTAAACTTCGTGTCTACCCTATTATACTCTTATCCGTTATTGGTATTTTCATCATTATCGCTTACCTACTTTTTAGTAGCTCGAGGCGGAGTGAGCAAAATCGTGTTTGGACCGGAATGGCGAAAGAAACAGCACATCAAATCGGCACGCCCTTGTCTTCCATAATGGGATGGATTGAAATCCTGAGAACGCAGAATGCGGATGAAATGGCCTTGACAGAAATGGAAAAAGATGTGAGTCGCTTGCAAATGATAACCGATCGTTTTTCCAAAATCGGAAGCATTCCGCAAATGACCGAAGAAAGCATTTACGAAACGGTTCAAACGTCATTCAACTACTTAGAATCTCGGGTTTCGAAGAAAATTGACACGTCTTTAGAATCTAGCATTGACAAAGACTTAAAATTATTGGTGAATACACAATTGCTGAGTTGGGTGATTGAAAACCTAATTCGCAATGCCATTGATGCCATTGATGGACCCGGTTTTGTAAAATTAGAGCTAACGGATCAAGGGAAAAATATTCGTTTAGATGTTATAGATAGCGGAAAAGGAATTCCCAAGGCCCAACAGACTGCCGTATTTAGACCGGGTTATACTACAAAAAAACGTGGCTGGGGTTTAGGGCTATCTTTAGCAAAACGAATTATTGAAGATTACCACAAAGGAAAAATAACCGTTGCCCAGAGTGAAATTGGAAAGGGAACTATATTTAGAGTAATGTTGCCAAAAACAAATTGATTTGAAAAATTTACTACTCCTCATCTTTATCAGTTTATACACATTTGGAAGCGCGCAATCTACCAACTGCGAAGAGCAAATGTCGAGCGAAGCACTTTTGAATTCATCTCAAGTGAACAGCGAACCTAAAGAGGTCTTAAAAAAATATTACCAGCTGCTAAGTTGCATGAACATAGACAGTGAAGACTCACTTATACTTGCGCAACCTTCTTTAATAGGTAGCCTTATAGTAGAATGGAAAGCAAGTGGAGAGATTAAAACAAACAGAGACTTCACAAATAAAATTGAAGCTTTCGTTGCTACTGAGCCCTATTTAAAGAATAAAGAGCTTTACGTAAAATTGATAAAAACGAGCATGAAACCTGTCACGAAAGAGTTGTTTGATTCTGAAGACGCGGGTTTAGATATGCTTTTGTTTTATCAACAATATGACAAAGCTGAACTTGAAGAATTTGTTACTGAAAACAACCTGTGGGGCAAAACGATAGAAGAGGTTTTAGAGGCGCATGCTGAAGTATATGCGAAAGAATCTGCGTTCATCACACATTTTGTTCAATCTAAAGATTCTGTGTTCAACTACACAGATTTAAAACATTTTACAAAACACTCCGCAAAACCTACCCTGCTCTACTTTACAGGATATGGTATTGTAAATGGACGAAAAATGGAAGAGGTGGTTTTCAATAAAATTGGAGTGGACAGTATGTTTACGAAATTTAACTGTTATGCGGTTTATGTAGATGGCACAACTAATGCTCCAGAAGGTTTTGCTGAGCATCATGGTAAATTCGAGACAACCGGAAAGTATTGGGCTGCTATTCAAAAAGATCATTTTGAAACAGACGACCAACCTTATTTTGTGATTTTAAACCACAAAATGCACACTCTCGACGCTATGACTTTTACACTCGAGACTCAGGTATTTATTCAGTTTTTAGAAAGCGGATTGTCAAAATACTAACCCGAGTGGCTGGTATTTATCTTCATATTCCTTTTTGTAAGCAGGCGTGTCACTATTGTAATTTTCACTTTTCAACCACATTAAAAAATTACGAATCTACAGTTGCTTCAATGTGTCGGGAAATAGAAACCAGAACGGGCTATTTACCTGAAAAAACAATTGACACGCTATATTTTGGAGGGGGCACACCAAGTATTTTAGAGGATAAAGACCTCAATACTATTCTGAGCCACATTGACAAAAACTATGCAATTAGCCAAAATGCAGAAATCACCCTTGAGGCTAACCCTGATGACATTACAAAAGAAAAATTAGCCGCATGGAAAACGGCCGGTATAAATCGGCTGAGCATTGGCATACAATCGTTTTTCGAAGACGACTTAAAATGGATGAACCGTGCACATACATCCGTGCAAGCCGAGAATGCATTGCGTTGGGCAAAAGATGCTGGCTTTGAAAATATTACTGCTGACCTTATATATGGGTTACCCAATAAACATTGGCAAGCCAACATTGAAAAAATGGTAAATTTTGGCATTCCTCATATTTCTTCATACGCCCTTATGGTGGAAGAAAAAACAGCATTGCACCACTTTGTAAAGGCTAAAAAAACGGAGCTGCCACCAGACGAAAAAGTTGCTGAGGATTACCATGTGCTTTGTGAAGCTTTAAGCGCAAAGGGCTACGAACACTACGAAATAAGCAATTTCGCTAAGCCAGGGTATCGGTCGCAACACAACGGCTCTTACTGGAAAGGCATTCCCTATTTAGGTATTGGTCCATCAGCGCATTCTTATGATGGCACGAACCGCAGATGGAATATTGCCAACAATCAAGTGTACGTTAAGAACATTCAAGCTAAAAGTCCCTATTGGGAAGAAGAGTTGCTCAGTGAGACAGATCGCTTTAACGAATATTTGATGACGGGTTTAAGGAAGGCCGAGGGAATAGAGTTAGACTATATGGAATCAACGTTTAGCAAAACTTTGATACATCATTTAATCGATTCGGCCGCTCCGTTAATAACGCAACGAAAGCTAATTCTTAAGGCGGAAGTTTTAAGCATTCCTGAAACCGAATGGTTTACAGCGGACACTATTATTGCCGAGTTGTTTTGGGTAGATTAGGAAAGGCTAAAACGCTTCTCCGATTCTGAAATACAGACCCCAGTCATCTTTACCAACCGCAAAGTCCATTCCTACATTCATATGGTACTTTTCAACCATATTGTATCGAAACCCGGTTCCAATCCCTGGCAATATAACACCATCATTTACACCATTGGGTGTATTGAATACAGTGGCTAAGCCTACAAAACCTACAGCGCTCCAACGATCTGCAAAATTCCATCGGTATTCTCCTTGAATTGCGACCGTTTGATCTCCGCGGTATTTGCCTTGAGAATACCCTCGAATGTCCTCTTGTCCAACCACAAACTGTTGCTCAAAGGGCACATAACCAAGTCCAAAACCACCATAAAAGCGGGCAGCAATAACATCTTTTTCTTGTCGTGCTGAGAAGTAATTTGCATGATCTAATTCAATTCTATTTGAACTTGAATCATTTTCTAATAATGTGGGGTAGGAATTCCAATTTCCATTAGAATATGAACCATGATACGGATAATACACATCATCTCGAGTATCATAACTCACAACTGGTCCAATTCCATTTAAATATTTTGTTGGTGTTTTAATTTCCTCTGTAAATTCAGTCCCAAACTCAGAATAGGTGTACGCCAAACCCAAATAAAAATCTTCAAATACTTTGCGTTGAGCCTTTATGAAAAAGAAGTTCACACCTGTGTTATACTTGACAAATTGGTTAAATGGTGAACTCACATAGGTTTGAAAGTTGATTGAACCTCCGCCAGCTGCGATTGTAATTCTCCATTTATCTTCGTTTAAATACAATTGTTGAAACCCTAAAGCAAACCAACTGTTATTGGTTGTGTACATTCCAAATAGGCCGGAAATAGAAGCTGGAGAGATCGTATCTTTTTTATTGACTTTGTACATGGCCATCGGCAATGCCCCAAGCTGAAACTCTAAACTTCTATCGTAGTTTATGTAAGGAATAGGCATAAACTGAAAGTTCTTTTCTTCATCCATCTCTTCAGAGCCACCACCACTACCCCCACCACTAGGAACACCTTGTGAAAAAGAAGAAAACGAAACGGTGCTGAAAACAATTAGGATCCAGCTTTTGCATAATTTAAATGCTGGCATATGAGCGCGAATAATTCGGATGCGAATATATGTGATATTTAGATGGTTCTTTTGCGAGGATTTTGCTAAATATGCTCTTTTAAAATATATTGAGATGAAGGCTAAGATAACTTTTGAAGACAAGGAAATTGAAATTGATTTACAGAAAGGAATTGATATTTCTCTGCCAATAACAACTGATCCGAATGCCGCGCGAGCTTGGTACATAGACCCTCCAAAAATGGAACCTGTAGTTTTAGGCGATTGGATTGGCGATGTAAACCAAGGCAGTGGCGTGAACTTTTACAATATTCATTTTAATCCTCATGCGCATGGCACACATACCGAAACTGCTGGCCATGTTTTGAACAAGCGCTATTCAATCAACAAACATTTGCAAGAGTATTTCTTCTTTGCAGAACTCATTTCAGTTAGACCGGATTTGGTTGGTGAAAATTTAGAGATTACCAAAGCTCTTTTAGAAAAGGCAAAAAGAAAAAATCTTGATGCAATTATCATTCGCACATTGCCAAACGAAGAAGCTAAAAAGCATAAAAACTACTCGAATACAAACCCACCATACATTACGGCAGAAGGCATAGACTGGCTACGTGAACAAGGTGTAAAACACCTGCTCATCGATTTACCATCAGTAGATCCTGAACATGACAATGGTGCTGTAGCCGCGCATCATACGTTTTGGCATACTGAAGGAGAAGTGCGATTGGATTGCACAATTACTGAATTGGTCTACATTCCAGATGAAGTAAAAGATGGAGCTTATTTTATGAATTTACAAGTGGCTGCTTTTGAGAATGATGCGGCACCGAGTAGGCCACTTTTGTTTGAAATGATATAATCAACTTTTCTTCTGTCTTCAAGCCAGACAGGCTTTTCATTTCTTTTGCCTTGAAGCCAAAGAAACGAAACAAAGAAAAATTCAAGGCTTACAAATAATAAGTAACCTACTTTTCATTTGCACTAAGTTCGGTTGGGTGATCTCCTCATTCTTCGAAGCTTCCCAATCTCTCTAAGTACAAATTTCTATCAGAACACTTTTATTTGAATGCCGTTGGTTCATAAGTTTAATTTTTACAAGAGATTCAAATCCCACTCAGCACTCTGAATGGAGACCTACTAGATTTTTGCAAGAAACCAAATGTAGTGAAGCGTAAAAATGTAGGCTGTTTGAGGCACATCCGAGTTTCTATATTTTAGTGTAACGAAATGATAGGTTTCAAAAAAATGTAGTGAGTCTTGAACTTTTGTTTCTTTTCTTTCAAGAGAAAAGAAAGGCCATGCGGTCTGAGCATGAACAAGTAAAATAGTTTAAGCAATTTCAAATTCGAAAAAGGAAGAGTTGAGAAAAGAGATAAAATCAACCCAATTCCTTTTATTTGCTCCGTCTTAAAATTGAAGATGAAAATGATTCTAACGGCAATCGCGGCAGTAGCGCAAAATGGAATAATTGGGAAAGACAACGATCTAATCTGGCATTTGCCAGACGATTTAAAGCATTTTAAAACCCTCACGAAAGGACATACCATTATTATGGGACGCAAAACGTGGGAATCTATTGGTGCGAAACCATTGCCTAAAAGACGCCACATTGTTATTACCCGCAACGCAGATTACATTGCCAATGGCGCAGAAGTTGTCACTTCCGTGGAAGCAGCTATTGCTTTAATTAAAAATGATGACCAACCTTTTATTGTCGGGGGAGCCGAGATTTATAAGTTGGCCATGCCCTTTGTTAAGCGCTTAGAATTAACCTACGTACACCACGATTTTGAAGGCGATACTTTTTTTCCAGAGTTTGATGAAAACGAATGGGAAACAACTACAGAGGAATGCCACGAAGCGGACGAAAAACACAAATGGCCCTTTACGTTTGTGCAATTGAATAGAAATATTTAAGCCAACATCTTTTTTATCCGATCCGCTAAACTCTCCGAGCTCAATTTTTCTCTGGTACGATCAACCATTATTGGGAAGGCCAATGGTGTAGGTTTTTGAATTTTATACACCTTAATCTTTTGTCCATTGATACGCGAAAGTGCAGCTCGAGTTCGCGCTTCTTCCAGTTGAAATTCACGCACCTCTTCGTGCGTTTCTTTGAGCAATAGATTGTTAGGTTCGTAATCTGAAAAGACCTGGAAGAACAAACTAGAATTGGCTTGGAGGTGTTTGTCCTTTACGAGTTTCCCTGGATATCCCGCGAAAGTTAAACCTGCAATGCGCGCTATATCGCGGAAGCGCCTTTTAGACATTTCCGTCTCGTTAATGCTGCTTATAATGTCTTCCATTAAATCGTCTTCCGAAAAAATGTCTGAGTCTATCGCATCTTGAATGGGAATCTCTTCATCACTTAAAAGTTCAAAGCCATAATCGTTCATGGCAATGGAAAAACTGATGGGCTGGAAAAGCGAAAGACGATATGCCAATAAAGCAGATAAGCCTTCGTGCACCAAGCGGCCTTCGAATGGATAAACAAAAAGGTGATGCCCTTCTTTAGAGTGCAAACTCTCAATGAGAAGCATAGAGTTATTGGGAACTGCAGACTGCAAGTCTTGTAGCTCCATCAAAGGTGCAATCAATTTCAATTCTGCCGAATCTTGATGCGTTAAGCTTTGTCCCATTTGTATCCGAAGCATTGCTCCCAATTCAGCTGACAGTGGCATGCGACCTCCATTGTAAGAAGGCACCAAACCTTTAGTTTTGTTGGTCCGTTGAACCTCTACAGTCATGCCCTTCATTTTAACGAACTGCAAGTTCTGGCCAGCAAACCAAAACACATCTCCCGGCTTTAAGCGCGATGCAAAATATTCTTCAACACTGCCTAAGTACCCACCACGACTCATCCGTACTTGCAACATTTGGTCGCTGGTTATGGTGCCTATAGACATGCGGTGACGCATGGCAATTTTGCGGTCTAACACTTTATACAACCCATCTTCGACAACTACTTTATGAAATTCATCGTAGCCACTCAATTGCGTTCCACCATTCACTAAAAAATGCAAACACCAATGCCACTCCTCTTGTGTTACAGAATCAAACGAACGTGTTTGAATAATTTCTTTGTACAACTCTTGTTCGTTAAAACCATCGGCCACTGCCAAAGTCACCATAAACTGCAGCAGCACATCGAAACTACGGATATAGGGCAAGCGCGATTCTACCACTTTTTGATCTATCGCTGCACGTAAACTTGCGGCTTCAATGAGTTCTAATGAATGTGTCGGAACGAAATAAATACGGCTCGTCGCTCCTGGTTTGTGGCCACTTCTCCCCGCGCGCTGCACAAAACGCGCAACACCTTTCGGGCTTCCAATTTGAATGATGGTTTCTACAGGTCTAAAATCTACACCTAGGTCTAGAGACGATGTGCAAACCACTGCTTTTAAGCGCCCATCGTACAAAGCATCTTCTACCCAGCCGCGAATATCTTTGCTAATGGAGCTATGGTGCATGGCCATTATTCCAGCCAACTGAGGTGCAACTTCCAATATGCGTTGGTACCAAATTTCTGCCTGCGAACGTGTATTTGTAAAAATCAAGGTTGTTTTACTGCTTTCGATGACAGGAATGACTTTTTCCAGAAGCTTGATTCCTAAATGACCAGCCCACGGCAGCTCTTCTACATCATCTGGCATAATAGAAACGACCTCTAATTTCTTCTGAATATTAGCCACGATCAATTCTGTGGGTTGAGTAAATCGAGAACCGCCTAGCAGAAATTCTTGGGCTTCTTGCATATTGCCAATAGTAGCAGAAATGCCCCAAGTTCGCAGTTCAGGCTTCATTCCGCGTAAGCGCGATAAAGCTAATTCTAAAAGTACCGCGCGCTTTGTCCCGATGAGTTCGTGCCATTCATCCGCAACAACAACTTTTAAATTTTTAAATCGAGGTTTCCCGTTTTTTTGAGCCAATAAAATGTGCAAACTCTCTGGAGTGGTAATCAATATTTCGGGCAGCTTTAACTTCTGCTGGTTCTTCACTTTCGCGGATGTATCTCCCGTGCGCGTTTGAACTTGCCAGTCTGAATTAAGTGCGATAAGAGCTCGTTTTGCAGATTGTTCTATTTCTTTGGACAATGCACGAATGGGTGTAATCCAGATAAGCTGAAGTCCTTTGTTTTTTTTGCCCGTTTGCCTTTCTTGAAATATGCCTTCCAGAATTATTGGCAGTAAAAGAGAGTATGTTTTACCGCTGCCTGTAGGCGCATTTACAATTCCAGAAAAACCATTGGCATATTTCTGCCACGCCTGTTTTTGAAAGGGAAAAGCTTTCCACTCGTTTTTTTGAAACCAAGCGGAAGCTTGTTCTAAAATAAACATAGAAAGTGTTTCTTTAGTAACGGACAATGACTCTTGAAATTTGTAGTTTAAAACTCCTTAAAAATAGAATTATGCTTTTATCAACAGCTACAAATTTAGCGGCCATTTTTAGTCTTGTCTTATTTACATCCTTTAGTCAAAATTCATGTGACCTTACTGTAAAAATTACAGAATTACAAAACGGCGATGGACATTTAATGATCAGCTATTGGGACAAACCAGACGGTTTTCCAGATGATAGCTTTACAAAAGAGTTGATCTTTAAAGATCTAAACAGTCCATCGCATACTTTTAAAATAAGTGGCTTACCCTATGGTGAATATGCATTGGCCGCCTTACATGATGAAAATACTGATGCGGAGATGAACTACAATTGGGTCGGAATACCAAAAGAAGGTTTTGCTTTTTCAAGAAATTACAACGTTACTATTCGTGCTCCAAGATGGGAAGAAAGTGTAATTCAACTGAATAGCCCTGAGAAGACCATTGAAATGAAGATGCAGTATTAAAACGCTTCATTCTCGCCATAATAAATTCCGGTTCCACCTTCTACATGCAATGCGAAGTCTAATCTTAAGACAGAGCGGTTGTCTTTTTTAATAAAGTAGCGTGGCCCAAAACCAACACTTGACTTGAAGTCACCAAAAATATTTTGATTTGGCGAGGCAATATTCCTAGTAAGAGCGAAAGACGAGATTCAAACTCGCGATCCTCAGCTTGGAAGGCTGATGCTCTGACAGGTTAGCTACTTTCGCGGTAGATAAAATTTTTCGTGGGGAGAGCAGAATTGGAACCTGCGAAGACGCAGTCAACAGATTTACAGTCTGCCCTCGTTGGCCGCTTGAGTATCTCCCCAAAAAATAAGTTGAAAAAAAGAGCCGATGGAGGGACTCGAACCCACGACCTGCTGATTACAAATCAGCT
>ERZ1046740.90-NODE-90-length-74932-cov-8.498538_pt1 | contig 74932 bp, 63 predicted proteins | sample MGYA00383093_ERZ1046740 | MGnify/ENA primary metagenome ERZ1046740 (study PRJEB29581, sample SAMEA5548363) | metagenome | biome: marine; feature: coastal; material: water | depth 25 m | study: Short-term variability in the microbial, nano- and picoplankton dynamics... | reverse complement strand
TAAAACTGATTTAAGATATAATAGTGTCTTGGCTTGTTGGCTCTGAAAATGGCCACATTTACAATAGTGATTAACCCCAAACAAACGGCTAAATAAATCTGCAGGTTTTCTGGAAACAGCGAGTAAGAAATAAAGGCGGGCACATAGCTAAATACCGTAAGTAGAATAATGAGTGTTTTGGTTCTCTCTTCGCCATAAACTGCTGGCAACGTATGGTAATCATAAAGAACATCGCCTTTTTGCGTCTGTAAATCTTTAATGATGTCTCGTGTTAAAATCAAAAACAAAATAAAAGACACATAAAAAAAGATCGGCCAACTGAAATAATGGTAGTACACAAAAATGGCGAAGAATGGAGCGACTGAAAGTAAAGCTGCAGCAAAGTTGCCCAGAAATGTGGCCTTCTTAATTTTGTGGCTGTAATACCATAGGCCTATGGCGTAGACCAAATAAAAGGCTAAGGCGCGCCATGATATAAGCAAAGACAATGCAAACACCAAAGCATTTGTTCCGAAATAAAATCGAAAGATGAATTGTTTACTGACGATTCTTTCGAAGAGTGTACGCTGTGGGCGGTTTATTAAATCTCTTTCAGCATCGTAAAAGTTGTTGATGGCAAATCCTGCCGCAATGGTTAACGCGGTGCAAACCAATATTATCCAAAGGTTGACGTCTAAAATTGCGGTTTTCCATTCTGACCTTGGGTTAATAACAAAAATACTTACAATGAGTTGGGCTAATGCCACAAGGCCAATGGCGTACCATCTGATGATGGAAAGCAATGCTGTTACCTTGAGGAAAAATAATTTCTGAGGGGAGAGTACCCGCATTAAAAGTTATAGATTACCTCATGGTCATAATCCACAAGAAGCGGTTGTGCCTTTTTGTAATCACGGGTAAAACCTAAAATAAAACCACCGCCACCAGAGCCGCACAGTTTTAAATAGAATGCATTCGAATCGATTCCTTTTTTCCAGATTTCATGATAGTTGTTAGGAATCATTGGAGTGAAATAATCTAAAGCCAGTTTAGATAAATCCTTCAAGTTTGAGAACAATGGCTTCATGTCGCCTTTTAAGAAAGACTTGATGCATGCATCGTTGTGCGTCACAAATTGTTCTTTCAACATCTTTCTGAAACCTTCTTCTTTCAGTTTCTCCATGAAGATGTTTACCATCGGCTGTGTTTCGCCTGGCTGACCAGAATTAATCAAAAATATAGCACCCTCACCAACACCTTCTTCAGGAATGGTAACCGTACCTAAATCGTCTTTACTCTTAATTAAAAGCGGAAGATTTAAATAACAAATTGTTGGATCTATACCACTACTCTTGCCGTGGAAATAAGACTCCATTTGAGAGAAGATTGCTTTCAATTCAACAATGCTTTCGCGATTTAAACCAGCGTCAGCAGAAATTTTATGTTTTGCATATCTGTCATAGATAGCAGCAACAAGAGCACCTGAACTACCTACACCAAACCCTCTAGGGATACTAGAATCAAAGTGTAAACCGGATTGAATTTCTTCCGCGAAAGCGCTAAGATTTAAATCAGCTTTAAGCTCGTTATTCTTTTGAAGTGTTTTAAGGTGCTTTAAATATTTTAAGAGATGCGCATTTGAGTCTTTCGTTTCGTCAGTTTCAACATCAGAATACTGAAATGCACCTTTGTAATAGTTATAGGGAATTGACAAGCCCATGGAATCTTTGATAATTCCATATTCTCCAAAGAGAAGAATCTTTGCGTAAAATAATGGTCCTTTACTCATCAATTACAATTGTCTTGGGCCTTGTCCAATCTGGTCGCAAATATATTCCTCATTTTTACAATAACCAACCAACTTAGATCTGGTAAATGTATCAACTTTATTTTTAACCATTTCCGGGAAAACCATATGCACATTGGCACCAGCATCTAAAGTGAAATAAACAGGTGTTTTTGTTTGTTTTCTAAACTTCCAAATTTCTTCGATAATGCGCAGCGTATTCGGCTTCATTAAGATAAAATATGGATTAGATGTCATCATCATGGCATGCAAGGTCAATGCTTCGCTTTCTACTAAATTCCCGAAAGCTTCTATATCTCCTGACGAAAGAATTTCTTTCATCTTACTTAAATTGTCTGAGGCTTGCTCAAAGCGTTTAGAAGCATAAGGGTGGCCATTCATTAAACCATGACCAACAGTACTACTGACTTGCTTTTCGCCTTTGTCGACCAAAAGTATGGTGTCTTGAAAGTTTTCAAAAACGGAATGCACCTTACTTTCTAAAGGAGTTGCGTAATTATCAGAGCTACCATCAACGAGTATGTGCTTGCCCCAAACTACAAGGTTGCCATAAACAGAGCGCGAGGCACTGCCTGAGCCTAAGCGAGAAAGAGTAGAGGCAAAACGGTAAAAATCTTCGTCATGCGGAATGTTTAAGCTCTTCGCCATAGAAGCCAAGCAAAGTGACAATGCACTTAACCCCGAAGCTGAAGAGGCAATTCCGCTAGAGTGAGGGAAGGTGTTACTCGTCTCTATTTTAAAACGAAAGCGCTTTAAAAACGGCAGCATGTGATTGACACGGTTGAAAAAAGCTTCAATTTTTGGACGAAATGAGTCTTCCAATTGGCTTTCAAACCAAACTTCAAAATCGAAGTTTTCATCGGCATCTTTTTCCTTCCACGACAGTGTGGTGGTTGTATTACTTGCGTTGAGCGTAAAGCTAATGCTTGGGTTTGCCGGAATCTGATTGTCGTATTTACCCCAATATTTAACGAGGGCTATGTTAGAAGGGCTTTGCCAAGTGACTTTATTCAAAACGTGTTTTTATTTAAGCATTAAAGAGGAAACGAAGAGTTCCCTTATTTATCCAGTTTCTACTGACCGGTCTATTTTTCTAACCAAACCTTGCAAAACTTTTCCTGGACCAACTTCTGTAAACGAAGTGGCACCATCCGCAATCATTTGCTGCACAGACTGCGTCCATTTTACAGGGCCAGTCAATTGCTTAATCAAGTTGCTTTTAATATCACCAGGATTACGTACCGCAGAGGCAGCAACGTTTTGATAAATAGGGCAAATAGGTGTGTCGAAATTCGTGTTTTCAATTGCAGCGCGTAATTCTTCTCTTGCCATTTCCATCAACGGGCTGTGAAACGCTCCACCAACAGGCAATAACATTGCTCTTCTTGCGCCAGCCTCGCGAGCGGCACCAATTGCTTTTTCAACAGCGCTCCACTCCCCCGAAATCACCAATTGCCCTGGACAGTTGTAATTCGCAGGAACAACAATTCCGTCAACATCACTGCACAATTCATCAACAACGTTGTCTTCTAAACCTAAAATAGCTGCCATTGTACTTGGCTTGGCATCACATGCTTTTTGCATCGCCTCAGCGCGAATAGAAACAAGTTTTAGTCCGTCTAAGTAAGATAAACTTTTGCTGGCCACTAAAGCAGAAAACTCACCTAATGAATGGCCTGCAACCATATCAGGAACGATGCCCTTGCCCAATACTCTCGAAGAAACTACCGAATGAATGAAAATAGCAGGCTGAGTAACTTTTGTTTGTTTCAGTTCTTCGGCTGTGCCACTAAACATTGTATCTGTAATGTTAAATCCTAAAACGTGGTTTGCCTCTTCAAACAATTCTCTTGATGCAGAATGTTCATCGTAAATGTCTTTACCCATTCCCGAAAACTGAGAACCTTGACCAGGAAAGATGTATGCTTTCATATCTATAAAGTATAGCGGCTTTTAGCCAGATTGATTTTTGTTAATCGTTATTTGAAATTAATGCTTCTGACTGAGATTTCTCAATTAGAACACCAATAGTTTCAACCAAAATATTCAACAACATTGTTATCGGTTTCTTTAAGCGCAACGCAATGCAATTCTGCTCCTGCTGCTTTTATTTCAGTTTCAATTCTTTTCCAAAATTCTATTGCCATGACTTCTGCAGAAGTAAACTTGTCTTTGAGAAAATCGATATCAACATTTAGATTCTTGTGATCAACCACGTTTGTAATGCGATCTTTTAAAATTCGCTTTAGCTCTGTAAAGTTCATTACAAAACCTGTTTCAGAATCTATGTTTCCCTTTACAGTAACTTCGAGAACATAGTTGTGGCCATGGTAATTTTCATTGGCGCACTTTCCAAAAATCTCATGATTTTTTTCTGCGCTCCAGTTTTTATTCCAAAGCTTGTGAGCGGCACAAAATTTCTCTGTTCTTTTAATGTAAACCATTGTCTTTCAAAATTGAGCGCGCAAAGATACTTTACAAATGACTAACTAGAAACATGATGAAATTATTCTCCTATACGGTATAAAAATAAAGTACCATCTTCAGTTCCGCCTACTAAGTAGGTTTTGCCACTTTTGTTGAACTTGCCAATGGTGGCGCTAGAATTACCATATACTGGGAATCCGGGAAGTTCATTTCCCATTTTGTCTAAAGCATGAATTTGTTCGTCTTCTGTTGTGGCCACATAATAAGTTACACCTGAGGCTTCGTAAATGCTTGGCTCAAAAATGATAGACTCTTCAAATTCTTTGTTAAAAGGAAAGTCTATGTTTTTATTGATCAGCTGACTGCCTCCAGCAAAGAGCATGTTCGTCCCATCGTTTACAAAGTGTTCAAGGTTCTCGTCAATGTCAATTTCTACCTCATCGATTTTATCATTAAGAAACAAATAGGTTAAATGATTTTGGTTATCAATGCTCGCTAATCTGCTTTCGTTCATGCTTGGTCCTAGATTTAAATAGATATGTTTATTTGTGTTGAAGGGTGTTTTAAGCTTTAAGCGTGATTCACCTCTTCTGTTTAGCACATTAATTTTGCCTTCGGCATCTGCAATAAAAATGTAGTCTTTGCCGCCAAGTACATAATGTTTTGGCTTTGCAATAACATTAGCTTTTGCCTTCTTAAACTTCCAACCGTCTACAATTTCAGCCTCTTTGTTGTACATAATTACGTTGGTGCCTGCACACACTATAAAGCGGTAATTCCGCGATTTGTCATAATCCATAACAGCTAAAGGCGCTGTAATTTCTTTGTTTGCTTTCACTGGAAATGGTGCTACGTTTCTGCCAAGGCGGTCTAAAATGTAAAAGTGAGAAGAAGTAGAAAATGCCAATTGAAGTTTTCTGTTTTGAAATAAATCAACCTGTTCTATTTTTCCAATAACGGCACCTTCAACTTGCGTTGACCAGAGCACTTCACCTTTGTAATTTAACCAGTATAATTTGTTGTTTTCGTCTTGAACGACAATGTCGTTTTGCTTGGTGCTATGGTTCCAAATAAATTGTGGTTTCCCTTTAAGGGGATATTCTAATTGGATAGACCATATCTGATTGGCTGCCTTGGCAACTTTTGCTTGTTTGCCAATGTAGGCGCTAAATAAACTGGCTTCGTCTTTGTTGGTGATTTGCATGCCGGCCCAATCGGGTTCAGTGAAAACAGATTTATTTGTATTGAAATCTCTTTTGTCGGCATCGTCCATGTACATGCTAGCCAAGTTGAAAGCACCAGGATTTTTAACCATTGTCCAAATGTTAGCAGACTTTGAAAATTGAGAAGCAACACTTTTGAATCCTTCAGAGTTTGCCCAAGTTTTATTTGAGATATAGTTGTTGATCGCTGTTTTTAGTAAAAGCTTGCTGTTTGCAAAAATTACAAAATCGTCATGCTGTGCGTAGTAGGGGGTGTTTAAAGATTTAAAGGCTCGACCCAATGCAGCAGGTAAAAGTTTTTCACGCTTCAGCTGAAATATGTAATGTTCGCGGTAGTTTTCTTCTGCTTCACCAGACAGGTTGATGAGGAGCTCCATCGCCTTTTCTGGTTCCTTCATTTTAATATATGCCATTTTACTTTCTGCCACAGAAATTTTTGGATCGGCATAGATTACTCCAAATTCATTGTCGATTAATGGAAAGAATTTCTTTTCAATATCTATTTCCACCGCGTTACGTTTCTTTTTGGTAGAGCGGTAAAGATTCCAATGTTTTAAATATGCATCGGCATTTTCGCTGAACGCTTCAAAATCATTTGTTCCCACCATTACTGCTGCAACAGCATTGGCTGGAATAATTTCTGGCGCTTTAAATTTTACACTTCCAGTCTTTTTAAAACAATTTAAAAAGGTGAAAGAAGTGTCTGGATTTATGCTAGCACCATTCAAAATAATGTTACCGTTTTCTTCAGATGCATCGAGTTCAATCCAAGTAGCAAAGTGATTTAGCCAATCGGGTTTTGAGTTTTGAAGTAATAATTTACTGACACCTGCTATTTCTTTAAAGTTTAAATAAACCGTTAATGGATCTGAGGTTGTAGCCAGTTTTTCATGTTCCTTAAAGAATGTATTGTCTTCAATACTTATGTTGTTTTCCGTTTTGCGGATGATTTCCTCAATAAGATTTTCATTGAGGCTAGCGGCTATGATACCAAAATGTTGGATGGCGTATATGTTGATGTCGTCTTTTGTGAAGGTTAAAATTTCACCAGAAGCGTACGCTCTTTTTGATATTTCCCATTCATCTGAAAAAATAAAGTTGCCTTTTAGCTCTTTTTCTGAGGCGCAAATAACCCAGTCGTATTTATTAGCACCTGCCAGGTGGGCAAAGGCGTAAACTTTTGCTTTAGAATTTTCGCTCTCTTGATTTAGGGCAACCAGCACGTTTGTAGCTAACACATTAATGTTGCTCACGTCTTGTAACAAAAGACTGCCTTGTAAAAAAGAAGAAGATTCTAAAAAGTCTTGGGCCTTGTCTAAGCGATGAATTTCAACAACGATTGCTGCATTTTTTGGAATAGCAGAAAGAGCCGTAAAATCTTTTTGATCAGGTTGGCAAGAAATGAAAGCCATTAAAGAAATGGTTGATAATAAGAGCAGTCTTCCTAATTTCATTTGAGCTGAAAGTTTAGCCAAAATTAGAAGAAGGATGAAGCTTGTGCCAGAAAGTTTAAAGTATTAGTGAACATTGGGTAGTGAATAGAATTAGTGAGAAGTGAGAAGTGGAAAGTGTCAATAGCAATTAGGTTTGATTCTGCTTAACAATTTCTGTTGATTCTAACAAACTTAAGACGTGTTCTCACCTTATTGCAATGGGAGATGTCACGCAGTGACAGAGGGGTTTTACTAGGTTTTTAAATCTCCAATTTCATTTGCCTCGGCAACAATTGAAAACTCATTCTATGATGCGTAGTGGTACCAAAATCTGAAATAGCTTGACGATGCTCTTTTGTAGGGTAACCTTTGTTTTTTTTCCAGTTGTATTGTGGGTGAACCTTGTGGAGTTCTTTCATTATATGATCACGTTCTGTTTTTGCCAAAATAGAAGCCGCAGCAATATTTAAAAAGCGACTGTCGCCGCTTACCATGCAGGCGTGCTTTACTTTTTTATACGGATTGAATCGGTTGCCATCTATTAATAAAAAATAGGCTTTGGGTTTGAGTTGGTCTATAGCACGATGCATGGCCAGAAATGATGCATTTAAAATATTTATCTCGTCAATTTCTTGTGGTGAGACTATGCCAATACCGAAAGCAATGGCTTCCTGTTCAATTATAGGTCTGAGCTTTTCTCGTTTGCTTTCGCTGAGTTGCTTAGAATCTGTTAAAATAGAATTGGTGAAATCTTGAGGTAAAATAACAGCCGCAGCCACAACAGGACCAGAAAGACATCCGCGACCAGCTTCATCGCAGCCTGCTTCAAACTTCGATTCGGTGTGTTGTAATTCGAGCATTTAGGAGTTTATGGTTTTTAACATAATGTCCCAAAGCTTTTTGGCTGAAGCATCCCAGTCAAATTTCTCCGCTTGAACTTTCCCCTTTTTAATCAAAGACTTTCGCAATTCTGGCTCACTCTCTAATTTTTGCATGGCCAGCGTTATTTCATCTTGACTTTCTGCATTTACCAAAATTGCAGCATCGCCAGCCACCTCTGGCATGGAAGAATTATTTGCAGTAATGACTGCAGTTTCTGCTCTAAAAGCCTCAATAATTGGAATTCCAAACCCTTCAAATAGAGAAGGGAACACCAATGCCGTTGCCCCAGAAAGAGCGGTGTTTAAATCTGCGCTGGCCAAGCGACCTGTAAAAACTACAGCATCTTGGTTCGCCATGTTTTTATATGCTTGCTCTATTTCCAAGTCCCAATGCATTTTTTCTCCTACAACAACTAGTTTGTGGTCGCTGTTCAATTTATCGAAAGCAGGGAAAATGTTCTGTAAATTTTTACGTGGGTTCAGCGCGCCTAAAAAAATGAAATAAGGTTGACCTTGGGTATACTGAGCTTTGAAATTAGAAATTTCATCGTCTGACTTTTTTATGAAAGTTGAAGATGCACTGTTGTAAACAACATCAATTTTGTCATCGGCAATGCCGTAGGTGTTTTCAACGTCTTTTTTAGAAAACTCCGAAACGGTGATGAGTCGGGTTGCCACTTTAGTGCAAAGCGGAAAGAACTTTTTATAATACTTAGCTACATTGCTAGGTACCCAATCTGGATTATGTTCAAAGTTTAAATCATGAATGGTATTCAATGTTTTTGTTTTCCCGGTTGTGGGAATAAAACCATCTGGTGAAAAAAACAAATCTGGTTTCGTTTGATTGAGTTTTCGCTTTAAGCTGTATTCGTACCAGATGTACCACAAATATGGGTGCCTTGCCGGTGGCATCAATCTAATGCCATTTACATTTTTACCATATAAAAAGGAAGCATGAAACGGGCGGTCAAAGTAAAAGTCAAATTCGACTTCAGGTTGGTTTTTCACTAATCTGGATAGCAAGTTGTGAGAGAAATTCCCAATGCCTTCAAGTTTATTTTGTAAAAGCCAACGTGTGTTTACCGCAATCTTCATTGGTGCCCAAAATTAATGGGATTGTTGAATAGCTGTATGGCTTTGTAGAAGTTTTATGGTTAATGCTTCTAAAAACTACATTTGCCGCGTGGTAAAAAAAATCATAGTCAAGGCAACCCGCCTCAATAAAGATGCGAATCTTTTAGAACTGATTCAAAGCAGTGGCTTCGTTTTAGTCTTTAAAGTATTGGGTGCTTTGAGCGGATATGTTTTTGCTTTTGTGGTTTCGAAATACGGTGCAGATACCTTTGGTATTTACGAGCTTGCCTTTACCGCACTAATGATTTTGTCTGTTGTTGTAAAGTGGGGACTTGATGGTGCTACAGTGCGCTTTACCCAAGAGTATCTTGCTTCTGGTGAAAAGGGAAAGATTAAATCATTGGTTTCAAAATCGGTCGGTACTATATTTATTTCTGCGCTAGTTGCTGGCTTACTTTTTTTCTTGCTGAGAAAACCGCTAGCCGATGTTTTTGATGAACCAAATCTTGAAAAGGCCTATGTCTGGGTCGCTGTTGGTTTGTTGCCGTTTGTCTTGTTGCAATACTATTCTGAAGCCCTAAGAGCGCTGAAGAACATGAAAGCATTTTCTGTGTTTCAAGTGGGAAGTGTTTTGATCGTTGCCTCGGGGATTTTCATTCTATTAAAAGATATTGCTTTGCCAAAGGGCGAAGTGGCGACATTGGCATTTGTAATTTCTACTGCTGTTTTTGCCGTTGGTGCATATTTGGTTTTTCAAAAGTCGTTTAGAAAAAGAGTTGGAAACGTCTCTGCCGAACAAATAGATTTTAAAGCTGTTTTTAAAGTTGGTGTTCCCTTATTGGTTTCGGGCTCTTTGTTTTTGGTCATTAGCTGGACAGACACTTTAATGATTGGGTATTTCAAGACAAGTGCCGATGTTGGTATTTATAGAGTGGCGTTTAAAGTGGCGACACTCATTACTTTTCTTCAGTTTGCAGTGAACAGTATTGCCGCGCCAACCATTGCATCGCTTTATGCGAAAGACGATTTAGCAGGATTGAGAAAATACATTAAACAGATAGGTGTCATTAATGCAGGGTTTGCTATTCCCACTGCGTTGGTCGTAATTTTCTTTTCAGAAGAATTGCTAAATATGTTCGGAGCTGAATACATTGCAGGAGCAGTTATAGTTCCTATTTTGGCGGTCGGTCAATTGGTAAATGCTTTAGCCGGTCCGGTTATGTATATCTTAAATATGACGGGCAGGGAAAAGTTGTCTCAGCGCATCATGATTTGGATGACTGCATTAAATATTATTTTGAATGTTGTGCTCATCCCAATGTATGGTATTGTTGGTGCAGCGATTGCCACAACAATTAGCATGGTGACGTGGAATGTGATTGCCGCGTTTTACGTTTATAAATATTATAAGGTGATTGCCATACCTTTCGTGAAATGATTTGGGACAATACACATAAGCCGAATTTCTTTCTAGTTGGCGCTGCCAAAAGTGGAACAACTTCCTTAAGTGCATGGCTTGAGTCTCATCCGGATTTGTTTTTAAGTCCAATAAAAGAGCCGAATTATTTTTCTGATAATATTGATGTTTCAAAGTTTAGAAAAGGCTATTTAAAAAGTTTTGATGCCGAAGATTCTATTGAAGCAAAACCATATGTAAAACGCCAAATTGCTTTTATACGTGATGAAGAACTTTATGCACAGCTTTTCAAGCCGAATAATTCAATGGTGCTTGTTGGTGAATGCAGTACGTCCTACTTATACTCTGAAGTGGCGGCCGATAATATTCATGCATTCAATCCTGAATCTAAGATTATAGTCATTTTAAGAAACCCGGCAGAACGGGCTTATTCTCATTATTTAATGGCGGTACAAATGGGTTTGGAAAAAAGAGATTTTTTAACGGCTTTTAAACGCGACAGAAAAAAGTTAGACAAAGGTTGGGGTATAAGCGAGCTCTATTTTGAATTGGGAGAATACAGCAAACAGATCAAGAGGTTTCAAAAAGTGTTTCCCAAAAATCAAATAAAGGTTGTGCTTTTCGAAGATTGGATTCAGCAGCCAAAAGAAACTCAGGAAAGTATCTGTAAATTCTTAAATGTTTCGATATTTGCCGCCCTTAAAAATGAGGTGCTTAACAAGAGCGTAAGTCCTAGAAATCCGATGCTGCATCGCGTATTAATGCAGAGTGGGTTGAAAGATCTTGCGAAGAGAGTGTTGCCTAGTGAATTCTTTGATAAAATTAAAGGAGGGCAATACAAAGACAAAAATGAAGTTTTAGCATCTGACGAAAGAAAGTATTTGATAAATCTTTATCGAGATGACATTCTCGATTTGCAAGATGTATTAAAAAGAGATTTAAGTAACTGGTTAAAGTAAAGAGATGGATTTTAATTCTACAAACTTAGTAGTGCTGATATACAAGTGGCGCAGGCAGCTGATAATTATTCCTGCCATTGGTGGTGTTTTGGCTATCATTTTTTCAATGCCATTTTTCATAAAGCCATTGTTCGAATCTTCTGTAGTGGTTTTTCCTTCCACAACAAATTCAGTTTCTAAGGCTCTAATGCCTCAACAAAATGGCTATGCAGATGAGGATATTCTTGAGTTTGGTGACGAGCAACAAGCAGAGCAATTGCTTCAGATATTAAACTCTGATGAAATTAGAAATAAGGTTATCAAGAAGTTCGATCTCCTGCGTCATTACAATATCCCAGAAGATGCACAGTATAAAAACACTTCGTTGCAAAAAGCCTATTCGAGTAATATCTCTTTCCGAAGAACAGAATTTATGTCAGTGGAAATAAAGGTATTGGATACCGATCCAGATACAGCCGCTCTAATTGCGAATGATATTGCAGCACTTTTAAACGAAGTAAAGCGCAGAATTAAAGCTGAGCGCGCACAGAAAGGGTTAGAAATAGTAGAGGGTGAGTACAAGAGGATTCAAGATGAGATTAGTTTAAAAGATGAAATGATTACCAACTTGCGTTACAAAGGAGTACATGATTACGAATCGCAAGCAGCTGTGATTTCAGAACAATTGTCTATTGCTCAAGTTTCAAACCCCTATAGTTCTGGCGCTAAAACACTTCAAGCTAAGCTAGATACTTTGGCAAAATATGGCGGATTGTATGTTTCGCTGAGAGATGAGCTTCGCCTATTAAAGGAGGAGGAAATACGAATTAAAATTAAATACTCTCAGGCCAAGGTAGATGTAAATTCAGCATTGCCGGCTACATTTGAGGTGAATAAGGCTTATCCTGCTGAGCGCAAAACATATCCGAAAAGATCAATCATTGTCATTTTGGCCGTTTTCTCTACGTTCATTTTGACATTAGTGACTAAGCTTATCCTCAATACTATAAAGAGTTCAACTTCTGAGGATTGACCACAGAATCAGAAAATAAATGGCTTTATGGGGTTATCACTACATTTTTTGTGGTGTTCTCTATTGGTATTGTTTATGAGCAATATTGGGTATTAGCAATACCTGTCGCTTTTGCAATTGCGGGCTTAGCATTCTTTAGCTTGGACAAGCTGATGTGGTTTATCCTTTTTGCCACTCCCTTATCTATCACCTTAACGGATAAACAATTTAACGTGGGCTTAAGTTTACCTACAGAACCTCTTTTGTTTGGAGTACTATGTATAGTTGTGTTTAAATGGCTAAGCGTTAAAAAATCGGATCCGCGTTTCTGGAAACATCCTATTGTCCTGGCCATCTTATTTTATCTCTTTTGGATTTTAGTAACAAGCCTAACAAGTGAGTATCCTATTATCAGCCTTAAGTTCTTTTTAGTAAAGCTTTGGTTTATAGTACCCTTCTTTTATGTTATGGTGTATGTCTTCAAAGCAGATGTAAAAAATTACAATCGCTATCTGTGGATCTTTTTAGTGCCCCTTGCAATTGCAGCCATCTACACACTTGCTGTGCATGCACAACATGATTTTAGTAAACCAAGCTCAACATGGGTGATGTTTCCTTTATTTAAAGAACACACATCTTGGGGTGCGGTTTTGGCTATTTTTTATCCGGTAGCGATTTATTTAGTCGTACGGAAGGGTGATTTAGGGATACGAGCAATTGCTTCGGTTATATTCTTAATAATGACCCTTGCTTTAATTTTTTCTTATACTCGAGCTGCTTGGGTCAGCTTAATTGGAGCGGGTATTGTTTATGTCTTATTGTATTTCAAAATTAAATTTTCACACATATTAGTAGTAGGTTTAGCATGTTTAATTATGTTGTTCTCAGCAAGAGAAGAAATCGCCAAAAAATTCGAAGGAAATAAGCAAGATTCTTCTGAACAACTCGGAGAGCATGTGCAGTCTATTTCAAATGTTTCTACAGACGCTTCAAATCTTGAAAGAATAAATAGGTGGAAGTCGGCATATAGAATGTTCGAGGAACGCCCAATGGTTGGCTGGGGACCAGGAACATACATGTTCGTCTATGCACCTTTCCAAAAACCAAACGAAAAAACCATAATATCTACCAATGCTGGAAATAGAGGGAATGCACACAGCGAATACCTCGGACCTTTAGCGGAAAGTGGAGTTTTGGGAATGGTAAGTGTGATAATTCTTGTCATAGTTTTAATGGTGTATGGTATTAAGTTATATCACTCTTTAGATAAGGGACCTTTAAAGGATTATGCGGTCTTAGCAATTTTGGGACTTATTACATATTTCACGCATGGTTTCTTGAATAATTTCCTCGATATGGATAAAGCCTCTGCTCCAGTATGGGGTTTTGCGGCTGTTTTAGTGTCGATAGATCTGTATTACAAGAAAAATAGCATAGTCAGTAAAGGCTGATTTTTTAGATGTAATACACTAGAAATCAAAGTTTATCAACAACTTTCTATAATAAGTTTGTTTCTTGTTTAACAACTTTAGTTGGTATTGTGAAAATTTCTTCACACTTTCACGTCTAAGTTTAACTCAAAATTTCAATACATGAAAAACAACTTCTCTTTGTTAGGAGTATTGCTTTTTGTGCTGTTTACTAATTTGGCTCTAGCACAGTCAAAAACAGTATCCGGCCTGGTAAAAGCATCAGACTCCGGAGATCCCCTTCCCGGGGTGGCAGTCTTAGAAAAAGGCACACAAAATGGAACCGTCACAGATTTTGATGGAAAATTTACTCTAACAGTTTCCAATGGCTCAGCTACCCTTGAATTTAGCGGTATGGGCATGGTTACTAAAGAATCTAGTGTTGGTGGGAATGATTACATGGTCGTTAATTTGGACATGTCTTCGGACCAATTGGAAGAAGTAACTGTAACAGCTCTTGGTCTAGAAGCCAAAAGAGATGAATCGGGTGTAGCTTCAACGAGAGTTGATGGAACTCAACTTGCAGGTACTGGTGAAACAAGGCTTATTCAAAACTTGAATGGTAAGTCTGCTGGAATTAATATTACCCAATCTTCTGGTGATCCAGGTGCAGGTTCTAAAATTCAAATTCGTGGAGCAACGTCTATTACAGGAAATATACAACCCTTAATTATTATTGATGGTGTTCCAATGTTCAACGATTCTTACTACGGACAAGCATTTGCTGATGGTGGATCAGTTGGATCTGGCGGTGGTGTTACTCAGCAATCAAGGCTGAATGACTTGAATCCAAATGATATAGAATCTGTTGAAATACTAAGAGGAGCTTCTGCAGCTGCAATCTGGGGTTCTAGAGCGGCAAATGGTGTGTTGGTTATAACAACAAAAAAAGGTTCAGCTGGCGGAGCTAAAGACTTTACTGTAAATATCAGTACCTCTGCTTCATTCCAAACAGTGAATAGAAAAATTGCACTGAATGAAACTTATGGCCAAGGGTATAACATGACCTATAAAGATGGTGCTCCTGCTGGTTTCGCAAGATCTTTGTCTTGGGGTGATAAAATTTCTAATCGCTCTGGTGCTGCTGATGAAAGATATTTGGAAAGCGATGCTGAGTATATGGGTTATTTCGAGGATAACACTAGCGGTAATAGGTATTACAGATTAATTGATGGAAGCCAAGCTGATCCTAATGGTGGTAAAAATAGTACTACTGTATACGATCCCTACGAGTCTATATTCAAAACAGGTGTAACGTGGGACAACTCTGTTTCTATTCAGAGTGCATCAGACAAAGGAAGTGTTTACTTCTCTTTAGCGGACACTCGTCAAGATGGTATCGTTAAAAATGGAAGTAATTATAATAAGACTTCTGTAAGATTAAATGTATTTAAGCCAATGGGCAATAAATTCAAAATTACGTCAGGCTTAAATTATACAAATACTAACTCTGATAGAGTTCAGATGGGTTCTAACTTGAGTGGTTTATTTCTTGGAGGTTTAAGAAGTCCTGCTGATTTTGATATGAGTGCTAATACTGGTACTTATACGGACGCAAATGGAGGAACTTTTGCTAATACTCCACGTGCTTTTAGAAATGCAATTGGTGCAAATCCTGGTTATGGGTATGACAATCCGCTTTGGATGATGGATAACATTACTTCAAATTCTAAAGTTCAACGACTTTTTGGTAAAGTTGAATTTGGTTACGATCCGACATCTTGGTTAAGTTTCATTTGGAGAAATGGATTTGACACCTATACTGATAGCAGAGATGATTTCTTTGACCCTTTATCAGCCGGTTCAAATAATGGCGGTCGTTATGCTAAAGAGAAGTTTGTAAGAAATCAATTTAATACAGATCTTATTGCTCGTGGTACATGGCAACTAGATGATAATTTTGATTTAACTGCTTTAGTGGGTACAAATTATAACATCAGAACATATGATGACGTATATGGAGACGGAAGAAGCTTTGTGAATCCGACTGCTCCACCGCAACTTTTAAATGCAACCAATACGGTATTAGGAAATGTGTACAGCGAAGAAAGAACTGTAGGTTATTATGGAAATGTAAACCTTTCAATGTTTAATCAAGTATTTGTAAACCTTTCTGGACGTCAAGATTACTTGTCAACATTACCTCAGGATAACAATGGTATATTTTATCCAGCGGCTGATGTTGCATGGCAATTTACCAAAGCCTTAGGAATCAGTGATGGAGCTTTTAGTTTCGGTAAAGTGAGATTAGGGTGGGGTCAAGTAGGACGCGGTCCAGGAGCTTACTCTTTAAATACAGTGTTTATTTCGCCTACTGCTGGTACAGGAGGTTTTGGCGAAGGCTGGGGTCCAGGTGTTAATCCAGCAGCTTATGGTGGTGGACAATCACTTTCAAATGTTGCCGGTAACCCGAATCTGAGGCCAGAAGTAAAAACTGAAATTGAGATTGGAACTGACTTGAGATTCTTTAATAACAAAGTTTATTTGAGTGGTACGTATTACAAAAACACTACTAAAGATTTGATTATTCAAGTATCAACTCCACCATCTACAGGTTTTGCTGAACAAGTAGTAAACGGTGCAGAAATCGAGAATGAAGGTTTTGAACTTGAATTGGGTGGCGATGTAATGACAAAGGATAACTTTGCATGGAACGTGTACGGTACTTTTACACGGAATAAAAATATTGTTACTAAGATGGAAGGTGTGAATCGTATCTTTTTATCTGGATTTAGTGGTACTAGTTCAAGTGCAGTTGTTGGTGAGCAGTTAGGTGTTCTTTGGGGTGCTAAATGGGCTCGTGAAGAAAATGGCAGTCAAGTTTTAGACGCAAACGGTTTCCCTACTATAGCTGCAGCTGCAGGAGTGATAGGAGATCCAAATCCAAATTTTAGATTTAGTGTTGGTTCTGGAATGACTATTTACAAGCAATTTAACGTGAACTTATTGTTTGACGCTGCAGTTGGCGGAAAAATGTGGAATGGTACAAAAGGTGCTTTAGCATTTTTCGGAAAAGCTGGTTATACGGCAGAAGAGACTACTTTATCTCAAGATCAAGCTGACAACCTAATCACTTATTATGGTGATGCGGTTTCTACAGTTTATCCACATGCTCAAAATGCCGATGGTACTTATACCGTTCGTGGTAAAATTGAAGACTTTGGCGGAGGTTCAGTATTTCTTGATGAATTATGGTACACTGATGGTCCTGGTTCTGGTTTTACTGGACCGGATGAGCAATTTGTTGAAGATGTGTCATGGTATAGATTGAGAGAGTTGTCTGTTGGGTATAACTTAACTAAGAAAGCAACTGACAAACTAAATATTCAAGGTTTATCGGTGAACTTAATTATGAATAACTTATTCTTAATTACGAATTACGATGGAAATGACCCAGATCAAAGTTTAAATGGTGCAGGTCAGAATGGATTAGGTTTGGATTATTTCCAAAACCCTTCTGTTAGAACAATAAGAATAGCTTTAAACTTAACTTTATAATACGAGAATCATGAAGATACTTAGAAACACAACATTTTTATTAGTGGGATGCGCTGTTCTGTTCTCTTCTTCTTGTAAGAAGTGGGTAGAAGATATAAACGAAAGTCCTAATAATGCGACAGATGCGCCATTGGCGGCTGTAATGACAGCGACATTAGTTGGTGTGATACAACCTAACTCTGGCGAAGATGCTAGATTGGCGGGTATATGGACGCAACAATTTACTGGAACAGATAGACAATATTCTGGGTATGACGCCTATAATATTTCTTCTGCTGACTTTGATTGGGATGGACCATATTATTCTGTTACTCAACAAGCGAACATTTCAATAGCTAAATCTCGAGAGGCTGGAAATAAATACTATGAAGGGGTGTCTATGGTATTGAAAGCGTTGTCTTTTGGTATGACTACCGCAGCGTGGGGTGATATTCCTTATTCTCAAGCGAATGATATCGTTCAATACCCATCACCATCTTTCGATGGACAATTAGATGTTTACACTGGAGTTCAGGATGATTTAGATCTGGCTATCGCTGCATTGACAGACGGAACTGGTGGAGATGCATTTGGTGTAGACTTCTACTTTGCTGGTGATCAGGATAAGTGGATAGCTGTTGCGCAAACTTTAAAAGCAAGGTTTTATATGCATGTAGGAAATTTCATTAAAGCTGGCGATCATGCAAGACAAGGTGTGATGACATCAGATGGCGATTGGATGATACCTCATGGAGGAGCTTACAATCAGGACATGAATTTATACCATTCATTTCTTGCAGCAGACCGTCAAGGCTACATGTCTGCACCAGGCGCTTACTTGCCAGAAGCTCTCAATCCGGATGCAGCTAAACAAAACCCTAGCTGGACAGGTGTGCGAAGAAATCATGCAAAAACAGATGAAACTGAAAGATTTGGAATGATCTATTCGGGTGATACGTCTGATACTTATGATTTGAATTATACAAGTGGAATGTGGCAAGCTACTTCATCTTTCCCTGTTGTAACTGCTTTAGAAAACTTGTTGATCATTGCAGAAGTTGAAGCTAATAAGGACGTAACTTCAGGCGTGACTGCGCTAAATAATGTAAGAGCTGAATTATCTGCAATGTATTCAAGTGGGACTTACACGTCTTTTTTACCCGCTGATTTCGCTGCAGGTGGAATTGAAGACAATGGGGGTGCTGATGATCAGGCCAATTTATTGTATGAGATTTACGAAGAAAAGTATACATCTCTAGTTGGTCAAATGGAAGTATTCAATGATTTTAGAAGATTGAAAAATCCATTGGGAATCGCTCCAAAACTAGGAAACGATTTTCCTCAGCGTTATTTAATTCCTCAATCGGAATTGGACGGCAACACAAACGCTCCATCTCCTCCAGGTTTGTTCGACCCTACTGAGGTGAACAAATAAGATAAGGAGATTCCTTTAATCAATTAAAAGGCCATCATGAATATTCATGATGGCCTTTTTTAATTTGGATAAAAGTTAATTGTTATTTATTCTTTTCTAAAAATTCAGGTAGCTTCTTAAGAGTAGCGATTTCTCTGAACTTAGTGCGAACATCTTCAGCCGGAGATCCGAAATAAGTGCCTTTCTTTAGACTTTTAGCTACACCGCCTTGGGCATACACCACAACGCCTTCTTCTAGCGTTACATCGCTCTTAACACCAACTTGGCCCCATAATGTTACCTGGTCTTCAATAATTACACAACCGGCAATACCCACTTGAGAAGCGAATAGGCATTTCTTGCCCACCTTAGTATCGTGACCGATTTGTATGTGGTTGTCTAGCCTAGAACCCTCGCCAATACGAGTTTCTCCGGTCACTCCACGGTCTATTGTGCAGCTTGCACCAATATGAACGTTGTTTTCTATAACAACCTTACCAGTTGAGAGTAATTGATCAAACCCCTGAGGTCTCGTTTTGTAATAGAATGCATCTGCACCTAAAACGGTGTTTGCATGTATAACAACATTGTTACCAACTATACAATTGTCGTAAATGGTAACATTCGGATGGATTATTGAATTTTCTCCTATTGTAACATTATTGCCAATAAAAACTCCAGGAAATAAACGGGAGCTAGAGCTGACCTTAGCTGTTTCGCTAATTGAAACGTTGCTAAATTGTTGAGGTGAAAAGTGCTTACTCAGAGTGTTAAAATCTCGAAAGGGGTCATCTGAAATTAGGAGACCCTTGCCTTCAGGACAATCTACTTCTTTATTGATGAGTATTGTTGTCGCTGCAGAGTTTAATGCTTTATCGTAATATTTCGGATGGTCTACAAACACAATATCTCCTTGATCTACGACATGAATTTCATTCATGCCTAAAACCTTGTGGTTTTCATCACCTATAAATGAGCAATGAATGATTTCAGCTATTGCTTTTATTGTTTGTGGAGCTTTAAACTTCATTTATTTAGCTCTTTCCTTGTAGCTACCGTCTGCTGTTGTAATAACAATCATTTCACCTTCTTCAATGAAAAGAGGAACCTTAACCTCTGCACCAGTTTCTAATGTAGCAGGTTTTGTTGCGTTTGTAGCAGTGTTTCCTTTCAGTCCTGGCTCAGTATAAGTTACTTTTAATTTAACAGTTTGAGGAAGGTCACAAGACATTGCCCTCTCTTCATCTGCATGGAACATGATATTTACATTCATGCCATCCATTAAGAATTGAGGTGCATTGATGAGTTCTTTGACCAGAGTAATTTGTTCGTAGGTATCATTATTCATAAAGTGATAGTCTTGCCCGTCATTATACAAATATTGGTAGGTTCGGTTTTCAATTCTAACTTGAGTCACTTTTACTCCAGAATTAAATGTGTTGTCTATCATGCGCCCTGTTTCTAAGTTACGCAGTTTTGTTCTCACAAACGCAGGCCCCTTACCCGGTTTTACGTGTAAAAATTCTGTGATTTGGTGTGGTGCACCGTTGTATTCGAAACAAAAACCATTTTTAAAATCTGATGTAGACGCCATAAGTTGTACTTAAAATTTAAGCAGCTAATTTATGAGATTTAGGAATATAAAAGCTAGTCTTTATAATTGGAAAGTTCAATAAAAATAGGATGTACGGGAAACTCTTCTTCTAAAAAATTAGAAGCGATAATTACAGTTTTATCTTGCGTGTACGTATTCAGTAATTCTTTATACCACGCCTTTCCCTTTGGGTCGAGGTTAGATGTTGGCTCATCTAATAATAGAAGAGAAGCATTGCTGAATAGTGCTAAACACAATTTAACACGTTGCTTCATTCCGCTACTAAAATTTCGGATGGGCTTAGTGCCAATTCTATTTAACCCGCTTAGCTTTAAAATTTTGTTTTGGCTCAGTTCTTTTTGAAATGGCTTGAATTTTTCTTGAAATGCAATGAGTTCGGTAAATGAAAACTCTTCAATGAGTTCCATGTAAGGAGAGCAAAAGGCAATGTTCTTGTGGAGATTTTTGTGCTCTATTGGGTTGCCGTTAAGTGAATAATCGATAGAACCTTCCGAGACGGACACACCTCCAGCAATGGTTTTAAGTAACGTTGATTTGCCTGAACCGTTGCCGCCTAGAATAACATAATTCTTGGAGCTTTCAATTTCTAAATTGATTCCAGAAAAAATAATATGGTCATTAAAATGCTTGGCGACCGCATTTAACTTACACTTCATTATTTATTTTTGGTTGTACCCTTTCATAATTCCACGTTGGGAATTTCTGATAAAAGTTAAAATCTCATCTCTTTCTGGTGTAGCCTTCATTTCACCTTCAATAATTTCTGCCGCTTGGCTTGTGTTATGATTTTGCTGAAAGATGATTCTGTAGATGTTTTGAATCTCACTGATTTTATCAGTTCCAAATCCTCTTCGTCTTAACCCGATTGAGTTTATACCTACATAGGAAAGAGGCTCTCTTGCGGCTTTCGCATAAGGAGGCACATCTTTTCTTACCAATGCGCCACCTGTCACAAACGCGTGATTTCCGATGCTACAGAATTGATGGATGGCTGTCATCCCGGCAAGGATGACATTGTCACCAATATTTATATGCCCAGCGAGTGTACTATTATTCGAGAAGATACAATTGTTACCAACAACACAGTCGTGTGCAATGTGGCTGTAAGCCATGATTAAACAATTTTCACCAATAACAGTTTTCCAACGGTCTTTAGTCCCACGATTAATTGTAACACATTCTCTGATGATTGTGTTGTCTCCAATTTCTGCTGTGGTCTTCTCGCCTTCAAACTTTAAATCTTGCGGGATTGCTGAAATTACAGCCCCAGGAAAGATGCGACAATTTTTACCGATTCGTGCGCCTTCCATTATGGTCACATTAGATCCAATCCATGTTCCAGCTCCAATTTTTACGTTTTTATGTATGGTCGTGAATGGCTCGATTACAACTGTATCGGCAATTTTTGCTGATGGATGTACGTATGCTAAAGGTTGATTCATAGCTAAATTTCTTTATTTCACTTTGGCAATTTGTGCCATTAATGTGGCTTCAGTTGCAATTTTCGAACCAACCCAAGCTCTTCCAAACATTAATACTATTCCTCTCCGTATTGGTTGTAATAACTTCAAATCAAAGATTAAGGTATCTCCAGGTACTACTTTATTTTTAAATTTCACTTCTTCCATTTTCATGAAAAAAGTTAAATAATTTTCTGGATCTGGAACTGTATTTAGTGCCAATATGCCGCCTGTTTGTGCCATGGCTTCAACTTGTAACACGCCTGGCATTACAGGGGCACCGGTAAAATGTCCAGGGAAATAAGCTTCGTTGAATGTTACATTTTTCAAGCCAACAACATGCTCCTCAGAAATCTCTAATACCTTATCCACTAATGCAAAAGGAAAGCGGTGTGGTAATATTTTATGAATCTGTTCTATATCGTAGACAGGTTTTTTATCTGGATCATATTTCGGTGGCTTCGGACGGCTTTCTTGTTTTTTAATGGTAGTGGCGATCGTTTGTGCAAAACCAGTATTTAAAGCGTGACCGGGTTTAGTTGCTATGATTCTTCCTTTAATCGGTCTTCCAATTAAAGTTAAATCTCCAACAACATCTAAAAGTTTATGCCTTGCAGCTTCATTAGGATGATGCAATGTGAGATTATCTAAAATCCCGTTAGACTTTACATGAACTTCATCCTTTTTAAAAGCTTTTCTAAGTTTTTTCATGCTGTCCTCAGAAAGCTCTTTATCTACATAAACAATAGCATTGTTCAAATCACCACCTTTAATGAGGCCATGATCAAGCAATAGCTCTATCTCATGTAAAAAGCTAAAAGTTCTAGAAGATGCTATTTCAGATTTAAATTCTGAAATATCGCCTAGATGTGCGTTTTGGGTACCAAGAACATGTGTCTGGTAATCAACCATAACGGTTACTTCATACTTATCCGCTGGAAGAGCTAAAATTTCAGATTCACCATCTGTACTGGTAAATCGAGTAGGTTCTTCTATTTCGTAATAATTTTTTTCAGTGTCTAATTCTACGGTGCCAATTTTTTCAAATTCCTCAATAAATGGTAAAGAGCTACCATCCAAAATTGGCATTTCCGGACCATCCATGTCAATCATGCAGTTGTCAACATCTAGTCCCGTAAGGGCAGCCAATACATGCTCAACAGTATGGACTTCGGCGTCACCTTTCGCTAAAGTTGTGCCGCGATCTGTGCGCACAACAAAGTTGGCGAGTGCTGGAATAATAGGCTGATTGTCTAAATCTACTCTTCGAAATGAAATACCTTCATTTGCCTTTGCAGGATGAAAAGTCAACGTTACTTCCTCTCCAGTGTGTATACCCACACCAGAAATAACAACTTCACTTTTTAAGGATCTTTGCTTACTCATTATTCCTTAATTTTTTTCTCAATGTTATGTATGTCTTTCGCCAATTGTGGCAACTTTCTGAAGTATACGTAGCTCTTTTGATATTCGCCATAGCCGAAAGCCGGAGAACCTTGAACAACTTCATTATCTTTTAAATCTTTTCCTATGCCTGATTGAGCAGCAATTTTCACGTTGTCACCAATGTTCACATGACCAATTACACCAACCTGACCACCAATCATGGCGTTCTTTCCAAGTTTAGTAGAACCAGCAATCCCACTCTGAGAGGCAATCACTGTGTTTTCTCCTATTTCTACATTGTGTGCAATTTGTATCAAGTTGTCTAACTTAACTCCTTTGTGGATAATTGTAGACCCTAATGTAGCTCTATCTATAGATACATTTGAACCAATCTCAACATGGTCTTCGATGATTACATTTCCAATCTGAGAGACTTTGTCATAACTGTTTTTAGAGTTTGGCGCAAAACCAAATCCATCTGATCCGATAACGGTGCCAGCGTGGATAGTTACTTCTGAGCCAACTTTACAATCGGCATATATTTTTACCCCGGGAAGAATCAAACAATTCTCTCCAATTTCTACATTGTCTCCTACGAAAACATGAGGATAAATTTTTGTGCCGTTTCCAACCTTTACATTTTCGCCCAAATAGGCAAATGCACCAACGTAGGTCTCTCCGCCAACTGAAGCGCTATCTGCAATAAAGCTTGGTTGTTCAACACCAGATTTTTGATGCTTAACCTGATTGTATATTTTTAATAAAGTGGCAAAAGCACCATAGGCATCGTCTACTTTTATGAGAGTGGCTGCTATTTCCGCTTCCGCTTTAAATTCTTTACTGATTATTACAATAGAAGCTTCGGTGTTGTAGATGTATTGGTTGTATTTTGGATTGGCTAAAAAAGACAGAGAACCAGGTGTTCCTTCTTCAATCTTAGACAACGTATTTACGGTTATTTCCGAGTTTCCAACTACCTCTCCATTTAGGTATTCAGCTATTTGTTGTGCTGTAAATTCCATTGCGCCAAAAGTAGAAAAAATATGCCCGGAGAATAGGCCTTAATTTGTACTGATTACCAAGGGTTTGGGGACTAAACTCTAGGCTATTTCTTGAGGAAAACACACGAAGTGTTTTGTAACAACTTTTGTAAGATGGGACATATCCAATTGGTCAGCAACCTCTAATAAATCTTTAGCTTCTCCTTTCTTATTCAATAATTTAATGCCGAAGTGCTCATTATTGTAGGCGTGGTTGGAAATGGTGTCTTGAATGACAAAGTAGTTTTCTTCACCATGCTCTAACCTGAATTTCGTCTTTGCCTTTTCTTTTAGGTCATCTATGAATTGGGGTTCGAAAGGTTTATTTTGAAGACGGATTTTAAGCAGATTCCTGTTGATAAGGTTGCAGCTCATTATTCTTAGAGTGTCATCTTCATGTTTGCACCATTCTTTAATTGCTCCCAAAATATCGTAGTCGTCTAAATGCGAAAAAAGATGCAGTAGCTCATTATCCGATTTAAAATCGTAAAGATTGTATGAGTTGTATAAAAAACGTCTTAAGGCTGAAGTTGCAAAAATTTCGCTACCACTTAATGCGAGGAACCTTGCACGCTGTAAAATTTTAACCAACATAAACTCTGCCGAAAGAACTGTTTTATGCAAATACACTTGCCAATACATAAGTCTTCTCGCAACGATAAATTTCTCAACAGAATAAATTCCTTTGCCATCTATAACTAAATGGTCGTTGTGCACATTAAGCATGGTAAGCAGTCGCTCAGAATTTATTGCACCCTCAGTCACGCCAGTATAAAAACTGTCCCGTCTCAAATAATCCAGACGATCCATGTCTAGCTGACTGGAAATTAAATCATGTAAAAATTTTTTCTCGTATTTATTTTCAAATATTTGAATGGCTAAATCGAGCTTACCTTCAAACTCTTTGTTGAGCTTTTGCATAAACAACACAGAAAGCTCTTCGTGATGAATGCCCTTAACAACTGTGTTTTCTAATGCATGCGAAAATGGCCCGTGGCCAATATCATGAAGCAAGATTGCGATTTGTGTCGCAATACTTTCGTTCTCTGTTATTTCCTGGTTTTTGGCTCTTAAGATTTCTATTGCCCGCTGTGTTAAATGCATCGCGCCCAAAGCATGATGAAAGCGAGTATGGTAAGCACCAGGATAAACGAGGTAAGTTAATCCCAATTGCGAAATGCGTCTAAGGCGCTGAAAGTAAGGGTGTTCTATAAGATCGAAAATTATTTCGTTTGGAATAGATATGAAACCGTAAATCGGATCGTTTAATATCTTGAACTTGTTGGTACTTTGGTGTTTCACCTGCTTACTTTTCAGTTAAATTCACGCATCAATTAAAGGCTTAAATATACACTTATGCGCAAGATTAAAATACTTTGGACAGACGATGAGATAGAGATGTTGAAGCCACACATAATGTTTTTAGAACAAAAGGGTTATGAAATTTTAACCGCTACAAATGGAGTTGATGCCATAGATGTTGTGGAGGCCGAACAACTCGATATTGTCTTTTTAGACGAAAATATGCCGGGTATTTCTGGGTTAGAAACACTAGAAAAAATAAAAGAGATCGATGGCTCTCTGCCTGTGGTAATGATCACAAAAAGTGAAGAGGAACGCATAATGGATGATGCTATTGGCGGAAAAATAGCAGATTATTTAATTAAGCCTGTAAACCCAAATCAGATTTTATTGAGTTTGAAAAAAAACTTGGATGAAAAGCGATTGGTGTCTGAAAAAACAACAACTGATTATCAGCGCGAGTTTAGAATGCTCAGCATGGAAATGTCTATGGTGAATGACATAAAAGGCTGGAATGCCTTGTATCAAAAACTATTGAATTGGGAATTGAAACTTGATTCTTTGCAAGATGAAGGGTTAAAAGAAATTTTATCGAATCAAAAACGAGAGGCCAACGAGCAATTTGGAAAGTTTATCTACAACAACTACGAAGAGTGGATGGACGGAGATGAAGATGCACCGGTTCTATCACATGAATTATTCAATAAAAAGGTCGGGCCGCTTCTGAGAGAAAAGAAAAAAGTATTCTTCATTTTAATTGATAACTTAAGAATGGATCAATGGAAAATCATGTATCCAGAAATCAAGGAGATGTACAGAATAATGCAAGACGATTGGTTTAGTAGCATTTTACCTACAGCAACCCAATATGCGCGTAATGCTATGTTCTCTGGACTTATGCCAAAGGATATAAAAAAGAAGCACCCTCAACTTTGGGTTGAAGAGAATCAAGAGGGCGGAAAAAATATGCATGAAGAAGAATTGCTTGGACTTCAGTTGAAGCGATTAGGATTTGGAGACAGAAAATACAGTTACAATAAAATTACTCAGTTAAGAGCGGGTAAGAAATTAGTAGACCAAAGTGCAGATTTAATGCGCAACGATTTAAATGTTGTTGTCTACAATTTTGTGGACATGTTAAGTCATGCCAAAACAGAGATGGGAATGATTAAGCAGTTGGCAGATGATGATAAGGCTTACCGTTCGTTGACACTTAGTTGGTTTAAAAACTCTCCTTTGTTAGACTTACTTAAAAAAATATCAGAAGAAGATATAACTGTCGTGATTACGACAGACCATGGAACAATCAATGTGACTTCGCCAGTAAAAGTTGTAGGCCATAAAGATTTAAATACAAATCTGCGCTATAAGACAGGCAGACACATGACTTATAACGATAGAGAAGTTTTCGAGATAGAAGATCCTGAAAGAGTTGGCTTACCGAAAATGACGATGAGTGATGTTTTTATTTTCACTTATGGGCAAGACTTTTTTGCTTATCCAAATAACTTTAACCATTACGTTCGTTATTACCAAAATACATTTCAACACGGTGGCATTAGTATGGAAGAAATGATTATTCCAATTGCTGTTTTAGAGCCGAGATCTTAATTTTATATACCAATGAAAAAACTACTCTTTTTACTTCCCCTTATTGCAGCATGTAGCAATTCTACTGAGAATGAAACTGCGGAGAACCCTGGTTATAGCGAGCTGAAATTAGCTTTTGGCTCTTGCAGTGATCAGCACAGCCCCAACCCACTTTTAATTGAAATGGCAGAACGCGAGCCAGATGCTTTTATTTGGCTAGGGGACATTGTTTACGCAGATTCTGAAGACCCTGAAGAGATTCGGATTGCATATGAACTGCTGAAAGAAAGCGGTGAGTACCAAGAACTAATCAACCGCGGTCTACCGATCGTTGGTACTTGGGATGATCATGATTTGGGTCAAAACGATGCAGGAAAAGAATTTCCGGTAAAGGAGGAAAGTAAAGGTCATTTAATGAATTTTTTAGATGTCGATTTTGAAGATCCAATTCGGTCTAGAGAAGGTGTGTATTCGAGTCACTCTTTTGGCGAACAAAATGAAGTGAAACTCATTCTCCTCGATACACGTTGGTTTAGAGATCGCCTAGTAGAAGATACTTTGTCGGATTATCGTTATACTCAAAATAATAAAGGTGATGTGTTGGGAGAAGTTCAATGGAGATGGCTCGAAAATGAACTGCAAGATGAAAATGCAAAACTTTACATTGTTGGTTCATCTATTCAATTTTTAGCAGATGATCACGGCTGGGAAAAATGGAGTAATTTTCCTACAGCAAAGGATAGATTGTTCAAAAATTTAGTTTTAAAAACCAATGCAAATGTTGTGGTTATAAGTGGCGATCGTCATTTTGCGGAAATTTCGAAAACGATAAAAGGTGGAAAACACATTTACGATGTCACTTCTAGTGGGCTTAATCATCCATTTATAGCTGAGGCTGACGACAATAGACTTCGTGTGGGAGAAGTTGTTTCCGAAATGAACTATGGTCTTTTAAACATTAGATGGGACGGTGAAACGCCAATTGTAAAAGCTCAAATAATAACAGAAGGAGACCAAGTTGGTTTGGAACATGAGATCTTGTTTGGCGATTTGGATGAACAAGCGGCTCAATAAATGAGATTCTAAACTTATTTTCGAATTCATGAAATGGGAAGTTCAGTCTGAAGAAGAACTCGTTGGCATTGCAAAGCAGGTGGTGGCAGGTCACAAAGAACCAGTCATTTTGTTTAAAGGCGAAATGGGCGCTGGCAAAACAACCTTTATTAAATCTATTTGCAAAGCTTTAGATATTTTAGACGAGGTAAGTAGCCCAACGTTTTCTATTGTAAATGAATATCATTCACTCGTGCAGGGGCAAGTGTTTCATTTTGATTTTTACCGCATAGAAGATGAAGAAGAAGCTTATGACTTTGGCTACGAAGAATATTTGTTTTCCGGTCAAATTTGCCTGGTAGAATGGCCTGAAAAAATCAGTAACTTATTGCCTCAAAAGTTTGGATTGATCGAAATTGCTGAACATGAAGGAAAGAGAAGTATCCATTTTACCCCAACAACTACAATTTTACCATAACCGTTTCAAAATTTGCCATTCATGAGTAAGGATGATTTACTAAAAGTCACGTTTACTGATTTACTTCCTCAAGAGGAAAAACTTGCCGTAAAACAGAAAAAAGGTAAACTTCAAATTGGTGTTCCCAATGAAACGGTAATGCAAGAAAAACGCATTGGACTATCGCCAGAAGGCGTACACCTTTTAACGAGCAGGGGACATGAAGTTGCGGTTGAAACAGGGGCAGGCATCGCTGCACGTTATACGGATAAAGATTACAGTGAAGCTGGCGCTGAAATTGTCTACGATGCTAAAGATATTTTTTCGAAGAACATCATTTTGAAAATTGAACCACCAAGTGAGGAGGAGTTGTCTATGTTAAAAACTGGACAGACCCTACTTTCAGCCCTTCAAGTTAAAACCCGCAGTCAGAATTATTTTCAGTCTTTAATGGATAAAAAGACTACAGCAATTGCTGTTGAAAATATTACAGACGAAGAAGGCATGTTACCAATTATGCGTTGCATGAGCGAGATTGCAGGATCGGCCTCTATACTTTTGTCAGCCGAATTGCTAACTGGCGAAAATGGTAAAGGGTATTTGTTTGGTGATATTACCGGTGTACCTCAAACGGAAGTTGTTATTGTTGGTGCAGGTACAGTAGGAACCTATGCGGCAAAATCGGCTTTAGCTTTAGGTGCCAATGTAAAGGTATTTGACACTTCTCTTTCGCGCTTAAAGCGGATGCAACAGTATTTGAAGATACCTGTGTATACGTGCGTGTTACAACCCAAACTTTTAGAAAAAGCATTGCGCAGATGCGATGTAGCAATTGGTGCTATTCGCCCTTCATCGGGAAGAACACCATGTGTAGTTTCAGAAGAAATGGTTCAAAAAATGAAACCAAAGTCTGTAATTATAGATATTAGCATAGACCATGGCGGATGCTTTGAAACATCAGAAATTACTACTCTAAGCAATCCTACTTTTGAGAAGTACAATGTGATTCATTATTGTGTTCCGAATATTGCCTCGCGGTTTGCGAGAACAGCTTCTTTCGCTTTAAGCAATGTGTTTGCTCCGATTCTATTGGCTATTAGTGAAGAAGGTGGGATAGAGGAAGCATTGCGCTATCACCCCGAAATACGAACGGGCCTGTATATGCACAAAGGTGTTCTAGCAAGCAAGGCCTTAGGCGATTGGTTCGATCTACCCTACAGCCACCGCGATCTGTTTTTCGGAGACCTTTAGTCCATTAAATTTAGACGGCTTTCACCATCGAATGTTGCATTCGTATTCAGCTTTAAAAGCTCGTGCATCGTTGGTGCGATATCTTGGATAATAATATTTTCCGTGCTATTACCAGGAATAACATTAGTGCCATAAATTAAGAGCGGCACATGTGTATCATAGCTGTATCCTGTGCCATGCGAAGTCCCTACTTCATTACTGCTGATTAAGTAATTTTCAGCCGTCATAAAGAAAACGTCACCGGATAAATTCTCCTTGAACGTTTTTTTAAACTGCTCGCAAGTAGATTGGTCACATTCTAATAAGTCATTTCTGATCCAGCCTTGTGTAATTACTTTTCCTCCCTTATACTCTTTCAGTTTTTCAACTAATGTGAATGCGACATTGTCTAATTCTAAAAATAATTTTTTTATCAAATTATGATCCAACCAAATTTGAAAGTTAGACACTTTACTCACTATTCTACCACCAAACTCAACCATAGAAATACTATCTATAGCACTTTTTAAATCACCTCTTATTACATACTCAGCTGGGTTGGTTTTCGTTCCTGGGCAATCTACAGCACCGTGATCTGATGTTAAAAATAGGGTGTATTGCCCTTCACCAACTTCAGAGTCTAAGTAATCTATTAGGCGTGCAATTTCTTGATCTAATTTGATATACATGTCTTGTACTTCATCACTGCGCGGACCAAATGCATGGCCTGCATAATCTGTTGCAGAATAACTTATAGAGAAAAAATCTGTGTGACTGTCTTTACCCAACGCCTCATTTTTCATTAATTCTATCGCTACATCCGTCAAAAGAGAGTTCCCAAATGGTGTGTAGCGAATAATTCTAGCGCCTTTCTTTTTAGATATCTCATCTAAGTTGTAGGGAAAAACAGGTTTCTCTTTCAATGACTTAGATTCACATGCTCTTAAGTCAACATCGCTGGCTGTGTATTTTTCTGCAGGTAAAGAAAGATTCCAAGTAGAAGATAAATATTTGGAAACCAAATCTGATTTGTTAAATGAATTGAGCCAATCGGGTAAAGTTTTCGAATAGTACGTGCTGGTTATAAAGTTGTTTTCACTGTCTAACCAGAATGCGCCTGTGGCATTTTTTCCTGCAGGTAAAATCGCGCCTCTGTCCTTTATAGATACCCCAAAAGATTTAGACTTATCACTTTGTTTAACAAGATCTCCTAAGGAAGGTGATTTATAGTTTCTAGGTGAGCGGTTGCCATTTTTATCTTTGCTGCCTACTGTTTTTACTTTACGGTCTTCAACACAATAAATCATTTTATCGGTTTGTGGCACATACCAGTCGTTAGCAATAATGCCGTGCTTTTTTGGATCTTGTCCTGAAAAGATTGTGGCGTGTCCCGGGCCAGTATAGGTTGGAATGTAATTGTAGTTGCAGTTTTTAAAGGAGAATCCTTCCTTTTGCAATTTCTTAAATCCGTTTTCACCAAATGTTGAACTGTAACGCTCAAGCATTTCATACCGCATTTGGTCTATAACGATACCAACCACCAATTTTGGTTTTTGTGCAAAAAGAATTGTAGGAAGAAAGAGCAGAGGTAGGAAGGTCTTTTTCATTATTGGCTCATTTGTTCAAGAAGTTTTTCTTCAGTCTCAATAACCTCTGATAATTCTTCCCAATTAGACATAGCGTTGCTAAGTTCGTCTTTTAGTTTTTCATACTGTGCGTAAAAGTCAGGCTCAGCCGAAAGCTTTTTGAATTTTTCTGGATCGAGCATATCAGTATCTATGTTGGCAATTTTAGACTCTAGTTCATCTATGTTTTGCTCAATTTTCGAAAATTGATTCTTTAGTTTACGCACAGATTTTTCAAGTTCTTTTTTACGCTTGAAGTTTTCTTTGCTATCACTTTTTGTTTTTCTGTCTTTCTTTTTTTCTATCGTCTTCTTTTCAACTTCACGCAGATTATTCACTTTACGTTGTTCCAAGAAGTATTCAATTCCACCAAGGTATTGCTTCACTTTACCGTCTTTAAATTCGTAAACATTATCTGTTAACCCATTTAAAAAATCACGGTCGTGAGATACTATGACCATTGTACCATTGTATTTCTGAAGCGCCTGTTTTAGAACGTCTTTAGAGATAAGGTCAAGATGATTGGTAGGCTCATCCATCACCAAGAAGTTAATTGGCTTTAATAACATCTTGCAAATGGCTAATCGACCTCTTTCGCCCCCAGACAGTACGCTCACTTTCTTTTCTACATCCTCACCAGTGAACATGAAGCTCCCTAAAATGGTTCTTGCTTTTTTTCGTGTGTCCTCATCAGCGGCATCTTCAATGGTTTGAAGCACAGTTTTTTTACCGTCTAAACTGTCCGCTTGGTTTTGGGCATAGTACCCCAATTGAATGTTGTGACCATCGTGCACAGTGCCGCTTTCGTAAGGCAATAGGTGGGTTAATACCTTTACCAAGGTTGTTTTACCTTGACCATTTTGGCCAACAAACGCCACTTTTTGGCCGCGTTCTAATTCAATGTCAATATTTTGAAGAACAACTTTGTCCTCAAATTGTTTCGTCAGGCCTTCCGCTTTAGCGACAACTGTACCCGAACGTGGCGCAGCAGGAAAAGCGAATTTCATTTTTCGCGTGTCTTCTTCATCTACTTCAATGACATCCATGCGATCGAGCTTTTTTATCAATGACTGCGCCATGGATGCTTTCGAAGCTTTGGCTCTAAACTTATCAATAAGAACTTGAGTTTGTGCTATCTCTTTTTCTTGGTTTTTTTTGGCAGACATCTGCTTTTCTCGAATGTCATCTCGCAATTCTAAATATTTGCTGTACGGCAGGTTGTAATCGTAAATGCGACCAAACGTAATTTCAATTGTTCTGTTGGTAACGGCATTTAAAAAGGCTCTATCGTGAGAAACAATAATTACAGTAGCGTTTTCTGACTTTAAGAATTCTTCTAACCAAATTATAGATTCAATATCGAGGTGGTTGGTTGGCTCATCAAGGAGGAGTAGATCATTTTTTTGAAGTAGAAGTTTGGCGAGTTCTATTCGCATTTGCCATCCACCACTAAAGGTGTCTATATGCATTTGAAAATCTTCGCGTTTAAAACCTAGACCCAATAGAACACGCTCTATATCGGCCTCATAAGTGTAACCGCCAATGAGACTAAAGCGTTCAGTCACAGTATGCAGATCTTCTAAAAGCTTGTGGTAACCATCAGATTCGTAATCTGTGCGTTCAACAATTTCATGGTTTAGCTCTTCAAGGCGCTTTTCCATTTGCATGATTTCTACAAAAGCGGTCTTTGTTTCTTCCATGATAGAAATGCCTTTTTTCAATTGAATGTCTTGGGTTAAAAATCCAATTGTTGCACCACTCGGTTTTGAAACAGCACCCGTGTCAGATGCAATTCTACCCGCAATCACTTTTAGTAAAGTAGATTTTCCTGCCCCATTTTTACCAATAAGACCAATCCTATTTCCTTTGTTTACAAGGAAGTTTATGTTTTCGAAAAGGGAAAATCCCCCAAACGAAAGTCCAATGTTATTCACGCCAATCATAAGGGCCAAATGTAGCTATACAAAGCCGTTTAATTCGCGAATATTTTATGTGAGTTGAGTGACAAATCTTATTCTGGGCTTGGTTACATTTGTACTGAAATTTAAGAGTAATCTCATGTTTGGCAAAGGTTCTAAAGTGTACAGCATATTTAAAATGAAATGCCCCAAGTGTAATGAAGGAGATCTGTTTGTAAATAAGAACCCGTACAACTTTGGAGACATGACTAAAATGAACACAAGTTGCAAGACGTGCAAACAGAGTTACAGTCCTGAACCTAATTTTTATTACGGTGCAATGTATGTGAGTTATGGGTTTTCTGTGGCGCTTTTTGTGGCCGTATACATTATTAGCGCAGTATTTTTTGAGCTAGGTATATGGGAGACCATAGGAGTGCTGGCAGCCGTTCTTGTTCTTTTAGCGCCATATCTATTTAGACTATCAAGGTCTACTTACCTCAATATTTTTGTGCATTACGATAAAGAAGCTATTCAGAAAGCAAGTCACTAAATCTCGCAATGTCCATCTCAGGATGCAGGTATTCGTGCCTGTTAATATGGTTAGAAAGGCATTTTGCCAAATAAGGGGCCATTAAAATACCACGTGAACCCAATCCATTAAAAATATGAATGTTTTTGTGATTAGGGTGTGTGCCCAAAAGTGGCCGTCTGTCTTTTACAGTAGGTCTAATTCCGGCTTCGTGTTCCAAAGTCTCAAAAGGGCTTGATGTAATTTTTTTCCACCCACTTGTCAATTGCTCCATCCCATCATCGGTGGGTTTGTCATTTAGCTCATCCCACGCGTAGGTGGCGCCAACTTTAAAGCGATTGTCGCCTAATGGTAAAATAAATTTTCCGCCATTTACTGGAAAATTTAAATTTAAGTCAGCGGTAACTTTTAGCACTTCGCCTTTGGTAGGTGCTAGTGGTAAATACGAAAAGTAGGGGTTAAATCGGGTTTGATGTCCTTCGCAAAATACTATGTGTTTGGCATTGTAACCTTTCCATGAAACGGCTTCCTCTTGCCAATGAATGTCTTGATAGAGGATAGAATCTTCTCGGTAAGCGTGTTGTTGTTCAAAATAGGTTTTACTGCCGTTAAGGTATTCTAAAACGTTTATTCTGCCGGACGTAAGAACTGTGCCAAGTCCATGGTCAGCATTTAAATTGCGGTTAGTGTTTTTTTCTATTGTCGGCGACAGTATTCCTTCAAACTTTGGATTATCAGTTTGTTCGTGCCAATTGTTTTGTTCTTCAATTGAATTTAAAATTCGCTTTATATGTGTGTCTTTTATGATTGATTTACCAATTTTAGTTTCAACGTCTTTGTAAAAAGTGTCTAAGACAGTCACCATTTCGCTAGCCATCCAAACTTTCTTCATACGTTTTAAAACCACTGGATTCCAAAGCCCAGAAGCTATTTTACTTGACGAAATCGTTGGATTTTCATCGATTACGCAAATTTTGTAGCCTTCACTTATCAGTTGGTGCGTAAGAGTTGTTCCAGCAATACCTTGACCAATAATTAGATAATCATACATAGGCTTAAAATAAAAAAGCTCCGAAATAATTCGGAGCTTTTTATATAATCTTTAAGAGTTTAGAACTCCCACATGTCGTGTTCTTTATTTCTCAACTTTTCACGCAAGTACTGAGCTTCTAAAAGTTGATCCATTGCAGACTTACGTTTGTAATCTTTAACGGCTCTGTCGTAAACGTTATCTTCTTTGTAGACAACTGCCTTAAACATTCTCAAGTGCAGCAACTGGTCGTAAGTTAAACGCTGGTTATTGTTGTTAACGTTGTAAGCAACACTTGTAGCTAATGCATAACGAGAGTCTGGGAACCATACCCAAAAGAGGTTATAAATTTCACTTTTGTTTTGTGGGTCTCTAACGCGAGGTGAAATACCAATAATGCGGTTTTTCATTTCACCTCTTTGTTTATCAAAATACCAATCAGATTTAATATCCCAAGCAACAATATCTACAGACTGCACACGAATTGTATCAATCAAAAGAATAATTGATGGGTCATCAGGATCACGTGTTGTATCAACTTTGAAGATGCGTTGTTCAACCTCCTCGGGCGTCAAAGGAATTTCAAAACGGTCATCATCAAATACTTCAGAGATCGTTCCTTCTGATGTAATACCATCTATGAGCGTAGCATAAAGACTTTTTCTATCGGGCACAGCTTGTATTGGATAATACAATGGCATGTTGATTTTCTCACGAACATCAATACGCTCCCAGTGTCTGGTAGACCATAACATGTCGTCTTGCCTTAAAAATGGATAAGGTATAACACGTGTGTTATGGAAGTGTTTCGTTGGTTCTGGAATGATGCCATCATCAGACGGATCTAGAACCTGCGCATTGCTTGTTTGCGTTAACGCTGCAAAACCAACTACACCTAATACAATTGCCTTTTTAATGAACTTCATAGCTTTAGAGTTTTTTAGTTCACATCTATAGAGATACTACCGATTTTTGAAACGCGGTCACCTCTTTTTGTTTTTGCTTTAATTTTTCTAATCGTTACAGTAGAACCTGGCTTCAATTTTTCAATACGTTTTTTAGTTGTACTGTCAAATTTATTTCCTTTCACTGTTGCAGGAGCAAAGCCTTCAATCTTAACTTCAAATCCAGTTACCGTTAGAGGTAATTCAAATGGAAAGTCTTCGTAAGCTGCTTCTACCGTTCCTTTAGAAAGTGCACTTTTTGAAAGAATACCTTCAGTTTTCTTGTAAATCATACCAGCAGCTTTTGGTAAACCTTTGATACGGAATTTCTGAGATCCCATGGCTTTAGTGCTACCATCTTCTTTGGTAATAGATACGTTTATAGTAATTTCTTTTCCTTTAACTTTTGTAACATCAGCAACATAACCGCTTCCAGATTTTCTAAGTCCAGGACCAGAAGCACTAACTTTTGAATTGTCAACTCCAGGAACGCTAATGTCTAATGGGTTCTCTACGTTTCTGTAAAGTACATTCATTTTGGTTGGAGAAATCACAACTGAAGGAGGCGCTACCGTATAAGTAGACTCGAATATTGCTTCAACAGCTTCACCACCTTGAGTAACGATTATTTTACCACCAAACTTTTGTTCACCAAGCGCATTAGTAGGGAAAGATAATTTACCCGTACCATTTTCAATCTGCTCAGCAGTTAATTCAACATCATTAACAATAATTGTTGGCTCTTGCGTGTCGTCATATGCTGCTAAGAATACATCAGCAGTATAAGTTTCGCCTTGTAATACATAGTTTGACTTAGGCTGAACCATAGCTCTGAAACCTGTGAACTTGATAGTCCCCGCATCAATATTGTCTTGTAATAAGTCAATAACTTGTGACTCAGAACTTCTAATATTTGATTGAATTGTTGTTAACGTAGACAATACTGAGATCAATGGATAATGCTCAAAATTGTGGCTAACCCATGGTTCTTTTACTCCATCCTTATTTACATGGTCTTCGGTATTGAATAATTTGTTTAGTGAAGAAGTTAAATCTTCATCGCCGTCAACTTCTGCTAAGAGAAAATCGCGGTGGGATTCAATTTTAGCTTTGAATTCTTTACCATTTTTACCATTGCCCTGAACCATGAAGTATTCGGCAGATTTTTCACGATTGTCCATTTTCTTGGGACGATCTGTGTCTTTTCCGTTTTCATCTTTTTCCCATCCACCAGCATCAACTACAAGCTTTGTCTTGATAGCTTCAATTTCAGAATATAAATCTTCAGAACGCTTTTTAACTTCATATGCTTTGTCTTTCCATTCCCGAGTACGTTCTGGATTTTCAGCATAAGCTGCATCAAAAGCACCATAAACAGATGAGTTTTGATTTGAAATTGTTTCTATTGAAACTTCTTTCGATTTCATATCATCGTAAAGAAAATCCATTACTTCTCTAGAAACATTTAATGCGAGCATGGCTGTTAACACGAGATACATCATGTTAATCATTTTCTGTCTGGGCGTAAGTTTACCTCCTGCCATTTCTTATTTTTTATCGAGTTTTTTTAGTATTTATTTACTTACGCTTTTACGGTCATGGCAGATAACATGCCACCGTATACATTATTAAGATTACCTATGTTTTTAGTCAGCAATGCAACTTCTTCAGCTAAACCTTCAGATTTCTCTACAGTTGTGCCCAATCTTTCCATTACGCTATTTTGCATTTCTACTTGCGTTTTAGAGTTGTCTAATTGTACTTGGTACAACGCGTTTAGAGACTCCATGTTTTTAGCAGCGGAAGACAATTGATCGCTATACTCTCGAGTCGCCCCAGCAGCATCAGCAGTAGTGCTCAACTGACCAGCAGTATCGCTTAATTTTTTCATTCCGTCACCTAAGCTTTGCATCAATTCTGAATCGATTTTTGCTTCAGCCAACATATTATCTAATTCTTGAGTTGGAGTTAATTGACTTTCTTTTTCTAAACGTCCTTCGATGAAATCAGGATCTTCCATTCCAGCCAATTCAGGATACACTAAAGTCCAATCCACTTCTTCTGCTGGTTTCTCAAATGCTGAGAAAAAGAAAATTACTGCTTCCGTTCCTAAACCGACAATAAGCATAAGGTCAGCACCAGGAAGGTGAAGAATTTTGAAAAGTGCTCCAAGAATTACAACTGCGGCTCCCCAACCATAGAGTTTTGCCATAAAAGACTTAAATCCTTTTCCGTTTACATCAATTAACGCCATTTGAATAAAAAATTAATAGTTAAAATTTAAATTAAATATCTGTTACTGTTTTAAAAATCACCTGCATCGCGGCCCATAAATGGCTGTACAGTTCTAAACCCAATGTAGCACTTAGCCGTATCTTGGTATTCGTAGTCACGTGTTCCTAGTTGTAGAAACTGTGCAACATCTTTCCAAGAACCTCCGCGAATTACTTTTCTCTTTTGAGTTTCGTCATCATCTTCAGTTGCATTGTATTGGTAGTCTGGGCTAATATCACTGATGTAGTAATAAGAAGCTTCGTCATAAGCAGAACTTGTCCACTCAGAAACGTTACCAGCCATACAGTATAGGTTGTAACCGTTAGGACTATAGGCTGTAGTTTTTACAGGATAATATCCACCATCAACGATTAGGTTACCTCTCATCGGTTTGAAATTCGCTAAGTAACAACCTGAGCTGTTCGTTGCGTACGGACCACCCCAAGGATAAACAGTTAATTCTTTTCCTCCACGGCCTGCATATTCCCACTCAGATTCTGTTGGTAATCTAAACTCGTGTTCGAACATCATTTCGTTATCTTTCAGATACTCCACTCTGTAACGTGTTCTCCAATTACAAAAAGCCTTTGCCTGCTGCCAACTTACACCAACTACTGGGTACTCATCAAATGCTGGGTGCCAGAAATATTTATCGTGTTGTGGTTCGTTAAACGAATATGTTAAATCATGTATCCAACTTAAAGTGTCAGGATAAACATTAACGACTTCTTTTTCAAAGAAGGAAGATCTGTCAGATGAAGCGCGTGTATCTTTTACATAATCCCGATACGAGAAGTACTCATCATCAGCATCTTCGTCATTGTAATCATATATTACTCTGTTCGATTTTTGAGCAGCTTTTTGTTTATTTAACCAAAAATAAACGTAGTTCAATTGTCTACTGTCGATCATGCGACCGCCCATAAATTGTTCTTCCGGTGGAAGATACATACCTTCAATTACCTCAGTATATTCCTCAGAAGGGTATCTATCAGTATCCCACTCTAAGAAGGGATCCCAATTGATATTTCTTTGCATGGAATCAGGATAATTCATTGCGATATACTCTTGGTAGTAGTTCGGTTCATCCATTTCACTGAAGTCAGTGTAGTCATATTCTTCAACCATGGCCTCGGCTAATCTAAAACGTAATAAGGAGTCTTTCACCCAGTACACAAACTGTCTGTATTCGTTATTTGTGATTTCAGTTTGATCCATATAAAATGCAGGAACGGAAACTGTCTTTGCAGGGGCATTCATTGTGTAGGGCATATCCTCATCGAATGTACCCATGTTGAATGATCCTTGTGGTATATACACCATACCATAAGGTTCAGTTGGATACCATTCCGGCCTATTCTGCGTACCAGTTAACTCACCGTGGTCAGAACTGCTACAAGCAACTAACGTTGCTATTCCAAATAAAAGTAACACTTTCTTATTCATATCGAGTCTGTGTTTCTATTCTTAATAAAAGCGCGCTATATTACAAAAATCTTGGGTCTCTGTAATAACCTGGCTCTTTTGGTTCAATTTCTATTTTAAAGCAGTAACCTGCTAATATTTCGTGACTACCACCACTTGCCGCACTTAAGTTCGATAGCGTAATGTCGTATGCATATGTAATCTTAAAATTGGGGTTTATATAATACCCTGCCATCAAGCCTAATGCGTCACTGAGTCTATAGGAAACGCCTCCCCATATTTTATTATTGTATGTAGCACCTAAATGGATGTCCATAGATGGTGAAGCCGCAAAATCTGTTTTCACCAATAAAGCCGGTTGTAGTACTATATCTGAGTTGTTCAAAGGATAGTTGTAGCCACCAGATAAGATGTAAGTTCTTTTTCCTTTAAAGTTTGTAACCCCGCCTTCAGAGCCGTCTAAATCAGCAGATGTTTCAAGCAATCTGGTTGAAGATATACCAGCCCATAAGTCTGCATTTTGAAAATATGCACCAAAATTTGCATCAATCCCAAATGCTGAACTTCCAGGCTGAGGAATAGCCGGTCCTGAATTGCCGCCGTCCGGGGTTATCCACTCTCCGTTAGTTACACTCTTATTTCTGAAGTCAATCTGAGCACCTAAACCCAAAGTACCATTAGCTAATGGCATTTGAAAAGCATAGGAAATTCCTACGTTGATATCGTTAAAAAAACCGATTTGATCATTTGTTAGGTTCAAGCCAATACCTCCATGAAGAATTTCTAGAGGGACTTCAGCATTAATATTTTGTGTTGTTGGGGCATTGTCAAAACCGACCCATTGACTTCTGTGAACTCCTGTAATGCAAATACTTCCTGCTGCTCCAGTTGCGCCAGGGTTGTAATACATGCGATTATGCATGAACTGGGTGAACTGAATTTCCTGCTGACTGTAAGCAAATACAGAACCTAAAAGGAGCAGGGCAGAAGCGTATTTCTTCATATTGAGATGTAGTAGTTTCACGTTGATATTAAGCGGCTAAATATAGAAAAATTTGGTAGATGGCATATATATTTGAGGAAACATAGGTTAAACGCTTTTTTTAATTGCGTTCCACCAGCGCTGTGGTATTTCTCCTTTTTTAGCGAGTTCGTAGTCGTATTTAGTGCAAGGCAATAAGCCATGTTGAGCTATCCCTTTAAATTCATTTGGTATCTCAATCCACCAGCGCCCCGATTTCGGACTTTTGTAGAAATTCATTTCTAAATCCTCTTCTTCTAATAATACGGTGAATTTTATATAGTCATTCTTTTGCGTGTATGGATAATCTCCTTTTCTCAATTCAACGCCTTCAAAAAAGTACCATAATGCCTGTGCTATAAAGTCTGCAGTAATTTTATCGTCATCAGATAAAGGGCTGTAATTGTAGATTCCAAAAGAAGAAACTTTATCGCTGATGCCCGCATAGCGTGTTAGTGCGCATATTTCTTCTTTTAAAAATCCATGCGGTGATTCGAAATCTGCCCCAGTTATTTCATTTTCTTTTAAACATGAAATATCTAAAGTGACCATATCAGAATCACGCAAGACGGGTTCGGCAATGCTTAAATCGTTTCTTACTTCGCCTAGCCTTAGTGTATCGAAAAACATGTTTTCCATCAAGTCTTTTTGTTCTGGATGAACATAATAAGACTGATAGCCTATATTACAATAATTAAATAGGTTGTATGGCTGTTGCAAGACGATATGACTTAGAAAAGACTCTGAGTGTAGCGCATCATTTTTTCTACCGAGATCAAAACGGCTATCAATAGAAGTGAGATTGACTGTTTGCTCAAGATTATCATACGCTCTGTAATTGGCATATGTTAAGTCTTGACTTCCACCGATAATAACCAAAACAGAATTGTTTTTAATGACTTCAGTGGCAACTTCATTTAGAGCGAAATACGTGTCTTCTACAGTTTCACCCTTATATATGTTCCCTAAGTCGGCTATCTTTTTATTCCAGCGACCTGGATAAAGTTGATAGAGCTTTTCTCTAACACCATCAGCGCCTCCGCTACAAGGGTGTTGACGAAAAGAATTTCGGTCTTCTTGAACACCGAGAATAACAATGTCAACATCTTCAAGGTCGGGCATGCCATTTAGCTCATCGTGAACATGAATTTGCTTACCTAGAATTTCATCTTCACTTTCGCTAAAAGAGTCAATTATTGAAAATGGAACCGGTGAGAGGTAGTTTTCAATCATAATTTAGCTCTTTTTCTTAGCGGCTGTTTTTCTTTTCGTAGCTTTTTTCTTCGGTTGATTTTTTTCAATCAACGCTTTTACCTCTTCTAAAGACAATAATTGTGCATCTGTGGTTTTAGGAAGCTCTAATTTGAATTTGCCTTTCAGAACGTTAAATCGACCCCAACGGGCTTTTTCAACACGAATACCTTCATCTTCCCAATTGTGAATGATCTTATCAATGTCCTTTTGCTTTTTATCTTCGATAAGCTTCACAATATCAGCTTGAGATAAATTGTCGAAATCATATTTCTTGTTAACGTTTATGAACGTGTTGTTCCACTTGATGAATGGACCAAAACGACCCACACCTTTTTGAACAGGTTTGTCTTCGTATTCAGCAATAGGCGCATCAGCTTTAATCTTCGCTTCAATAAGTTCAACTGCGCGTTCAAAATCAACGCTTGTTGGCTCTTCACCACGATCAAGTGAAACGAACATTTTACCATATTTTATATATGGTCCAAAGCGCCCTTGCGATACGATTGCATCTTCTCCTTTAAATGCACCTAAGTTTTTAGGTAGATCAAATAATGGAAGCGCTTCTTCTAAAGTAATTGTGCTTATGCTTTTCCCTTTAGGGATACTCGCAAACTTTGGTTTTTTATCGTCATCGCCAGATTCCCCAATCTGAACCATTGGTCCAAACTTGCCGATACGCGCAATTATGCGTTCACCTGAAACGGGGTCCATACCCAACTCTCTTTCTCCCGTAGCGCGCTCGCCCTCTGCAGCTTCTTCAACTTTAGAGTGAAAGTCACCATAGAATTCAGCAATAATTTTGTTCCATGCCTCTTGCCCTTCAGCGATCTCATCAAATTTAGATTCTACCTGCGCGGTAAAATTGTAATCTAAAATTTGTTGGAAGTGCTCAACCAGATAGTCATTCACCACCATACCAATATCTGTGGGAAGCATTTTGTTTTTGTCAGCGCCAGTAACTTCTATCATGGTACTATCTTTCACGGCTCCGTTACTCAATACTAACTTCTGATATTCTCTTTCTTTTCCTTCCAATTGCGACTTTTCTACATACCCTCTTTTTTGGATTGTAGAAATTGTTGGCGCATAAGTAGATGGTCTTCCAATACCTAATTCTTCTAATTTCTTAACCAAACTGGCTTCTGTAAATCGTGCAGGTGGTCGGCTAAATCTTTCTGTCGCACTAATTGTTCTTGCAGACAACATTTCGTTTTGACTTAAAGCCGGAAGTGCATTTTTCTCTTCTACATCTTCGTCATCTGTTCCTTCTAGATAGGCTTTGATGAACCCTTCAAATTTGATTACTTCACCTTTTGCAACAAACTTGTTGTCGTTTTTAGAAATGCTTACCTCGGCAGTGGTGCGCTCAATTTGAGCATCAGCCATTTGGGAAGCAATTGTTCTTTTCCAAATCAATTGGTAAAGTCTAGTCGCGTTAAAATCTCCGTTGCCATTATGGTTCACCATGTTTGTGGGTCGAATGGCTTCGTGTGCTTCCTGAGCACCTTTAGCTTTTGTAGAATATGTTCTGTGTTTGTGGTAGTCTATTCCATATGCATCTTCAATTTCAGCTTTAACAGCTGACAATGCGTCTTGCGATAGATTAACACTGTCTGTTCTCATATAAGTAATGGCTCCAGACTCGTATAGTTTCTGAGCTACTTGCATCGTCTGACCAACGCTGAAGCCTAACTTACGGGACGCTTCTTGTTGCAGAGTTGATGTTGTAAACGGAGCCGCTGGGCTTCGTTTTGCTGGTTTTTTGTCTAAGGCAGTTATTTGGTAGTCACTGCCATTACAATCGTTAAGAAAATCAAGTGCTTCTTGTTTTGTGCTGAAGTTTTTTCTCAGCTCAGCCTTAAAAGCAACACTATTTTCATTTATGAATTCGGCTACAACTTTATATGTTGATTTCGATTGATGTGCTTGAATTTCTCTTTCCTTTTCTACAATCAGTCGCACTGCAACAGATTGCACACGGCCTGCCGAAAGTCCACCTTTTACTTTTCTCCAAAGCACAGGCGAGAGTTCAAATCCAACAAGACGGTCTAAGACTCTGCGGGCTTGTTGCGCATCTTTTAACTTTAGATTTACTTTTCTTGGGTTCTCAATTGCTTTTAGAATAGCTCCTTTAGTAATCTCATGAAAAACGATGCGTTCCGTATTGCTGTCTGTTAATTTCAGCTCATCGTAAAGGTGCCACGCAATGGCTTCTCCCTCACGATCCTCATCCGATGCCAACCAAACTTTTTCAACAGCTTTAGAATTCTTTCTTAAATCAGCGACAAGCTTTTTCTTGTCAGAGGGGACTTCGTAACGGGGTTCAAAACCGTTTTCAATGTCTATTGCATCTTTTTTAGGAAGGTCACGAATATGGCCATAGCTAGACATTACTTTGAAGTCTTTTCCTAAATATTTTTCAATGGTTTTTGCCTTTGCAGGGGACTCTACAATTACCAGGTTTTTAGCCATTTATTCAATTGATTTTTAAAGTGAGAACTGCCGCAAAGTAAAGCATTAAGTTTAATAAGCGCTTAACCATTGGTTTCTATACAATTAAAATTCTCTTTATTCATTCTGTCAACTTGGCAGAATAGAATAAATTTGCCGCCTCAGTAATTTGAGTATGCAAGATATTAAGGAAGATAAAAAACAAATGGAGGAGAGCCGTCAGGGCGAAGCTACAGTTATTGATAACGTGCAAGTTGCGAACAAATATGTCTACATTGAAAGTTACGGCTGTTCAATGAATTTTTCTGACAGCGAAATCGTTGCGTCAATCTTATCGAAAGAGGGTTACGGTACTACAAAAAATGTTGACGAGGCCGATTTAATTTTATTAAATACCTGTTCAATTCGCGATAAAGCAGAGCAAACAGTTCGAAACAGACTTGTACATATTAATAGAAACAAGAAGGAAAATCCAAATTTAAAAGTTGGCATACTCGGCTGCATGGCAGAACGTGTTAAAGGAAAACTTTTAGACGAAGAAAAACTAGTTGATCTCGTTGTTGGTCCAGATGCATATAAAGACCTTCCAAATTTATTGAGAGAAGTTGATGGCGGAAGAAAAGCCGTGAATGTTATTCTTTCGAAGGAAGAAACATACGGTGACATTGCTCCTGTAAGATTAGGTGGAAATGGCGTGACTGCTTTCATTTCAATTACACGCGGTTGCGACAATATGTGTTCTTTCTGCGTGGTTCCTTTTACACGAGGGAGAGAACGCAGTAGAAATTTCCAAAGCATTTTAGAAGAAGCAAAACAATTGGCTGATGCAGGATACAAAGAGATTACACTTTTAGGTCAAAATGTAGATTCATACTTATGGTATGGTGGTGGCCTGAAAAAGGATTTTGCTAAAGCAAGCAATGTCGCTCAAGCAAGTGCTGTCCGTTTTGGTGACTTATTGAGAATGGTGGCGAAAGAGGTGCCGAATGTTAGAATTCGTTTTTCTACATCTAACCCTCAAGACATGAAGGACGATGTGCTATATGCAATATCTGAATTCGAGAACATTTGCGATTACATCCATTTGCCGGTTCAATCGGGAAGTACAAAGGTGTTGGCGGATATGAAGCGCGGCCATACCAGAGAAGAGTACTTAGATTTAATTGGTCGAATCAGAAAAATCATTCCAGGTTGTGCTATTTCGCATGATATGATTTGTGGTTTTCCAGGGGAAACAGAGGAGGACCATCAGGAGACTTTGAGTCTTTTGGATCTTGTGAAGTACGATTTTGGGTATATGTATTATTATTCTGAAAGACCAAATACGTTCGCAGAGAAAAAAATGGAAGACAATGTTTGTCTAGAAGATAAAAAGAGAAGATTGACGGAGGTTATTGCAAAACAAAGATCACACAGTTTAGGAACGCATCAGGACAAAGTCGGAAAGACTTATGAGGTTCTAGTTGAGGGTGTTTCGAAGAAAAAGAAAGATCAACTTTACGGAAGAACAACACATAACACAGTTGTTGTCTTTCCTAGAAAAGATTTTAAAGCCGGAGATTTTGTGACGGTGAATATTACAGATTGTACAGGTGGAACATTAATAGGAGAGGCCGTTTAAGTTTATGAGATTATTACTTTTATCCGCACTCACATGTTTGTTTGGCAGTTCAATGCAAGCGCAGGTTCAAAAAGAAGATGGAACTTGGTGGGATAACAATTTAGAATTTGAGGTTTTGCATGAAAATTTAGATTCTAATGGGCAACTCGTACTTTGCATAAAAAATGTTGAAGTTGACAGATGTATAGAAAATCTAACCACAGGTTTTCAGGTGAATATTTACGACAGTGGTGACAAAGAATTGTGGACAAGTTTATGGACAGGACGGAGTTTAGACTTCAAGTTTAAAAAGTCTTTTCCGGAAGCGATATACATTATTATAAAGGCAAACAAGAACTATGTGGTAAATTCCATGACAGGAACACGCATATATCAAGATGAGCCATTGGAATTAAGATATACATTGAAGTAATGAATATTCAAGAGGTAAAGCAAAGATTTGGAATTATTGGGGCATCTCCTCTTTTGGATAGAGCTTTGCATAAGTCACTTCAGGTGGCGCCAACAGATATTTCCGTATTAATTACTGGAGAAAGCGGTGTTGGTAAAGAAGCCATTCCAAAAATCATTCACCAGCTATCTTATCGCAAACACAATCCTTATATCGCGGTGAACTGCGGAGCCATTCCTGAAGGAACGATAGATTCGGAATTGTTTGGTCACGAAAAAGGTGCTTTTACAGGTGCTACAGGTGCGCGTAAAGGGTATTTTGAAGAAGCTGATGGCGGGACCATTTTTCTAGATGAGGTTGGTGAATTGCCAATGCAAACTCAGGTAAGATTATTAAGGGTTTTGGAAACGGGCGAGTTCATTAAAGTGGGTTCTTCTAAAATTCACAAAACAGATGTTCGTGTTGTAGGTGCCACAAACGTGAATATGAAGGAGGCGATAAAAAAGAATAAATTTCGTGAAGACCTTTATTATCGTTTGAATACCATCGAAATTAAAATTCCTGCGTTACGCGAAAGACACGATGATATTTATTTACTCTTTCGAAAATTTGCTGCAGACTTCGCAGATAAGTACCATACACCTGCTGTTCGTTTAACATTGGAAGCACAAAAGCTTGTTACGTCTTACCGTTGGCCTGGAAATATCCGTCAACTTAGAAACTTGGTAGAGCAGATATCAGTTATAGAAGCAGATCGTGAAATTGGCCCTGAAGCCATTCGTCATTACATTCCGGATGTTGGAGCTTCAGAATTACCAATGCTTATTGACAACGACCAGTCGTCTGATGATTCTTCATTCAGCTCAGAAAGAGAAATTATGTATAAGTTGCTTTTCGATATGAGAAGTGACATGAACAACCTCAAGAAATTAGTAACATCTTTATTAGATGGAAGCACTGACAAGGGAATGAAAGATGTCAATCCTCAAATGTTGAAGCAATTGTCAGAGCAAATTTCTGAGCCTGCATATAGCGAGAGCCATAAAGAAACATACGTTCCTGAAATTATGGGTTCTGTTGGGCATGAAGATGAGTTTGTAAATACGGCAACTATAGAAGATGAAAACCTTTCACTTCAGGATAAGGAAATTGAAATGATAAAAAAGGCGCTCGAAAGAAACCGAGGGAAACGCAAAGGAGCCGCTGAAGAATTAGGGATTTCTGAAAGAACGCTCTATCGTAAAATCAAACAATTCAAGTTGTATTAGTATGAAAAGAATTGTTGGTTACAGTTTAGTATTCATTTTAGCTCTAACGTTTTGGACCTGCAGAGGAGGTTATTCATTCACTGGTGGTGATGTTGGGGAAGCAGAATCGTTTAGTGTCTACGTATTCCCAAATCAAGCACCATTGGTAAACCCAAATTTGAGTATTCAGTTTACTGAAAACCTGAAACAAGAAATTTTACAGCAGACACCCTTGCAGCTTGTTGAGCGCGGAGGAGATCTAGAGTTTTCAGGCGCAATAACAGGGTATTCGGTTAATGTACGTTCCGCGCAAAGTGGAGAAACAAATGCGCAAAACAGATTAACGATTTCAGTTAAAGTTGACTTCTTGAATAATCTGGATGCAAAGAAAAATTTTGAGCAAACTTTTAGTAGATTTCGAGACTACGATGCGAACTTAAATCTCAATGCTGTTGAAGATGCATTGGTGTCTCAAATAAATGATGAGTTAGCACAAGATATCATCAACAAGGCTTTGGTAAACTGGTAAATTGAATAAGAGTAATATCATAGAATGGATTGACAATCCGGCATCAGTAGACGAGGATGCCACGCGAGAGTTGCGTGATATTATTCAAGAGTTTCCAGCAAGCCCTATACTACATTGGTTATATCTGAAAGGTCTACAAAATCAAAAATCATATTTGTTTAATTCTGCCTTAAGCAGAGCAGCTATAGGTTCACCCAACAGATCTCAATTGTTAAATTGGGTTGGATTTGAGCAGCCTGCAACTAAAGATGTTAAGAAGCAAAGGTTTGAATTTGTCATTCCTGAAATAGAAAGTCAACCTGAACCAGAAGTTAAAGAAGAGGTTAAAATTGCCCCATCTGCAGCGGATGTAAAGAAGGAAGAACCAAAACAGGAGGTTTCAAAACCTGCTCCACCAAAAGCCAAGAAAAAGACACCCGCAGATTTGCCGGATGATATTAAAGCACTCTTAGAAAAAAGTGCTCGCATTAGATCTGGTTATAACGGGGCTTATCCTTCAGAAGCAGAAGAAACAAAAGTAGAGCAAATAGCACCTGTTTATGATGAACTAGAAACTAAGGTCGAAGAAGTCACACCTCCTCAATCTGCTGCAGAGCAGCTTAAGGTAAAGGTTGAAGAAATTCGAGAGGAGCCAGTTGACATTAAAATTCAAGAGGCAGTGCATATTGAGCCAGTTGAGGTTTCAATTGAACCAATTGAAGAGGAGCAAGTAGAAGAGATATCATTCTTGATTGAGGAGCAAGAGCAAGAGGTAGAAGAAACTTATTTCAGCATTGATCTTGATGTAGGCTTGAACGAAAACCTGAGCTGCACTGAGGAGAGGCCGTCTGCATCTAAAGAAGTGGAAAATTCTTTTTCTATTGAACTGGAGGATTATTCGCTGGAGGAAGAAGTAGTTAAAGAAGAAAAGCCATATTCAGCAGCTGGCCAGTCACAAAGCGAGGATGCAGATTTTACGTCTTGGCTGAAGACTTTGAATTCTGATGAACCGATTCCAGAGCCAATTCAAGAAGAAGTTAAGGTTCTAGAACCTGTCTTACAGAAAGAGGAAATGAGCTTTACCTTAGAAACGGATGTTGTGCCTCAAGAGCCAAAAAAGATAGATCCTGTAAAGGAGAAAAAAATAGAATTGATAGATAAATTTCTTGATGAGCGGCCAAAAATTACCCCACGCAAAGAAGATTTCTCATTGTTGAATATTGCTGAAAACAACGAAGGTGATGACAATCAGTTTGTTACAGAAACTTTAGCCAAGGTTTATCTCGCGCAGGGGCATACAAATAAAGCAATTGAAGCTTATGAAATATTAGGTTTGAAATATCCCGAAAAAAATACTTTCTTTGCCGACCGAATTCGGGATATAAAAAGACGAAAATAGAAGACCATGGTTGCATTATTTATTATACTCATTATAGTTTCTTGCCTACTTTTAATGTTGGTGGTATTGGTTCAAAATCCTAAAGGTGGTGGTTTAAGTTCTGCTTTTGGCGGCCAAGGAAATCAAATGTTAGGTGGCGTTAAACGCTCTGGAGACTTTTTAGATAAAGCAACATGGGGTTTAGCTTTAGCAATATTTGTTTTGGTGTTATCAATCAACATGTTCAGTGGTGGTTCAACTAACGTTGATGAAGCAGGTTCGACACTTATCGAACAAACGCAAGGTATTGATGCTGGAGCGATAGATATAAACCAAGGATTAGAAAATAACGAAGCTCCGGTAGAAGGTATAGAATCACCTGAACCAGTAGAGTAATAGAAAAGAAGTACTGTTATAAAGCTCCGTCCCAAAGTTCTGGGTTCGGAGCTTTTTTTGTTTTTCTATGTATGAAATTCTTTATGAATTGTGTCAGCCTGACACCGATTTTGGAATGAATGTTGAAGGCTTGTCAGTTTTTGTCACAATTCTAGCATTGGCACATTTTTCGACTACTACTAACCCGTAAAAATTAATTTAACTTAAAATACTTATACGATGGCAGAATTAAGCATTCGTCCATTAGCAGACAGAGTTATCATTGAAGCTTCTGCTGCTGAAACAAAAACTGCATCTGGAATCATCATTCCTGATACAGCGCAAGAAAAACCTCAAGAAGGTGTAATCGTAGCTGCCGGCAACGGTAAAGTTGACGAGCCAATGACTGTAAAAGTTGGTGACAAAGTATTGTACGGTAAGTATGCCGGGACCGAGTTCAAATTCGAAGGTGCTGATTTTCTAATCATGCGCGAATCTGACATCTTAGCAATCATCTAAGATTTAATTCAAAGAAATTATTCACATTAAAGAAATTTAGAAAATGGCTAAAGAAATTAAATTTGATATTGAAGCTAGAGATGGCATCCGTAAAGGTGTTGATGCTTTGGCAAATGCGGTTAAAGTAACCTTAGGACCTAAAGGTCGTAACGTGGTAATCGAAAAATCATTCGGTTCTCCAGCGGTAACTAAAGATGGTGTTTCTGTTGCAAAAGAAATCGAACTTGAAGACAAGATTGAAAACTTAGGTGCGCAGATGGTAAAAGAAGTGGCTTCTAGAACCGCAGATATTGCTGGTGACGGAACAACTACTGCGACAGTATTGGCGCAGTCTATCGTAAATCACGGTTCTAAGAATGTTGCTGCTGGTGCAAACCCAATGGATTTAAAAAGAGGTGTGGATAAAGCAGTTGTCTCATTAACAGCTGAATTGGCTAATATCTCTCAATCTGTAGGTTCAGATAATTCTAAGATCGAACAGGTTGCTACGGTTTCTGCAAACAACGATAGTTCTATTGGTAAGCTTATCGCTGAAGCAATGGCGAAAGTAAAGAACGAAGGTGTAATTACTGTTGAAGAAGCAAAAGGTACGGACACTTATGTGGATATCGTAGAAGGTATGCAGTTCGACAGAGGATACCTATCTCCTTATTTCGTAACTAATGCTGAAAAGATGGTTGCAGACATGGAAGCTCCAAAAATTCTTATTTATGATAAGAAAATCTCTAACATGAGAGAATTGCTGCCAGTTCTTGAGCCTGTTGCTCAGAGTGGTGCTCCATTATTAATTATTGCAGAAGATGTTGATGGCGAAGCTTTAGCAACTTTAGTAGTAAACAAAATGAGAGGTTCTCTAAAAATTGCTGCTGTTAAAGCTCCAGGATTTGGAGACAGAAGAAAAGCAATGTTAGAAGACATAGCAATCTTAACTGGTGGAACTGTAATTTCTGAAGAAATGGGCAGAAAACTAGAAGATGCAACTTTAGAAGATTTAGGTACTGCAGAGAAAGTAACTATCGATAAAGACAATACTGTTGTTGTAAACGGTGCTGGTTCTAGCGAAAATATTACTGCTCGTGTTAACCAAATTAAAGCGCAAATTGAGACTACAACTTCAGATTACGACAAAGAGAAATTGCAAGAGCGTTTAGCTAAGTTGGCTGGTGGTGTTGCTGTTCTTTATGTGGGTGCTGCTTCTGAAGTAGAGATGAAAGAAAAGAAAGATCGCGTGGATGACGCTTTAGCTGCAACACGTGCTGCAGTAGAAGAAGGTTACGTTGCAGGTGGTGGTGTTGCTTTGGTTAGAGCTGGTTCTGTTCTAGAAGGACTGAAAGGTGATAACGATGATGAGACTACTGGAATGGCAATTGTAAAACGTGCTATTGAAGAGCCTTTACGTCAGATTGTTGAGAACGCAGGTTTAGAAGGTTCTGTAATTGTTTCTAAAGTAAAAGAAGGTAAAGGCGACTTTGGCTTCAATGCGAAGAACGATACTTACGGAAACATGATAGAGCAAGGTATTATCGATCCAACTAAAGTTACACGTGTAGCTTTAGAAAATGCAGCGTCTGTTGCAGGTGTGATCTTAACTACTGAAGCTACAGTTACTGAAATCCCAAGCGAAGAGCCAGCTATGCCTCCTATGGGTGGTGGCGGCATGCCAGGAATGATGTAATCGTTTCAAACGTTTATATATTAAAACGCCTCGAAGAAATTCGAGGCGTTTTTTATTTCATTAAACCGATTAAATTCTAAATCTCCCAAGTATTGCTCCCTTGAATCAGAGCATCTAAATCGCCTTCACCTTTCAATGCTTTCGCGGACTCCAATTGAGCTGTCATTGCCTCTTCGTAACGGAATCTATCCTCTTCATAGAATATTCCAAAAGGCCTCGGGAAGTGACCAATGTTATTAGTGTCGTCAAACATGCGAGTGAGTATAGAACTCTTCGTTCTGTCTTTTACGTCATGAATCCATAAGTCGTCTTTACTGACTTTATCTAGTTCAACGATTTCAGGGGTCAAGCCATATAGGATAATTCCTTTTTGGTTTTCAGCGCCAAAAATTAGGGGCTGATCATGCTCAAGATAGAGAGTTTCTTCTGGTTTCGTTTTCTTATCAGTGAAAACGGCAAAAGCACCATCATTAAAAACATTACAATTCTGGTATATTTCAATAAACGAACTGCCTTTATGCTCGTTTCCTTTTTTTAAAATGTCACGCATGTGTTTTGGATCTCTGTCCATTATGCGGGCAACAAAAGTTGCATCAGCACCCATAGCTAAAGCCAAAGGATTGAACGGGTGATCGATGACACCAAGCGGACTCGACTTCGTCTTTTTTCCTAACTCTGAGGTAGGAGAATATTGACCTTTTGTTAGACCATATATTTCGTTGTTAAACAATAGAATATTTACATCGAGGTTTCTACGCAACAAGTGAATCAAGTGGTTTCCACCGATGGAGAGGCTGTCCCCATCACCAGTAATAATCCAAACGCTCAATTCCGGTCTAGCCGCTTTTAATCCAGAGGCAATAGCAGTAGCACGGCCATGAATACTATGCATACCATAGGTGTTCATATAATAAGGGAAGCGACTAGAGCAGCCAATGCCAGAAATAAATGCTATGTCTTCTGGCGGCAAGCCGATTTCTGGCATGATGGTTTGCACTTGTTTCAATATCGAATAGTCTCCACATCCCGGGCACCATCTTACGTCTTGGTCGGTCGCAAAATCTTTAGCCGTCAATGTAGGTTTTTTATCTTCCATCTAGGCTTGTGTTAAAGTTTTTACAGCGTTCTCTATTTCCTTCTCTAAAAGTGGAAGTCCTTTAATTTTATTCAATCCTTTTGCATCTACCAAATACTTGTCTCGAATGATTCGGATAAGCTGACCATTGTTCAATTCTGGAATAAGAATGTTGTCAAAAGATTTTAGGATGTCGCCTAAATTTTTTGGCAAAGGATTTAAATGTGTCAGATGTAAATGAGCAACAGATTCATTTTCGTTTCTCAAATTGATGGCGGCAACTTTTATCGCGCCATAGGTAGAACCCCAACCTAAAACTAAGGTCTTGTCATCGGTTGATCCAGAGTCAAATTCAATCAAGGGAATAAAGTCTACAATAGCATCCACCTTCGCTTGGCGTAACTTCACCATGTTTTCATGATTATCAGGGTCGTAACTCACGTTACCCGTCAAGTCTTCTTTTTCCAAACCGCCAACACGATGTTCTAAGCCCTTAGTTCCGGGCACCGCCCAATTACGAACATGGTTTTCATCTCTTTCATAGGGCAAATATTTTTCATTACTCGCTTTCGCAAGTTTTGTATCAATTTTTGGTAAATCTTCTGCTTTTGGAAACCTCCATGGCTCTGCGCCATTGGCCACATAACCATCACTTAACAACATAACAGGTGTCATGTGCTCAACAGCAATTCTAACTGCTTCAAAGGCTAAGCTAAAAGCTTCAGAAGGTTTGTGTATGGCAATAACTGGAACAGGCGACTCTCCATTTCTTCCATACAATGCCTGCATTAAATCTGCTTGCTCTGTTTTGGTTGGTAACCCCGTTGAAGGTCCGCCCCTTTGAACATTGACAACGACAAGTGGCAACTCAATCATAGCTGCTAAACCAATCGCTTCTTGTTTTAAAGCAATGCCTGGCCCTGAGCTGGCCGTTGCTCCCAACATTCCGCCAAATGAGGCGCCAATACTCGCTCCAATAGCGGCAATTTCGTCTTCCGCCTGAAATGTCTTAACACCAAAATTTTTATGCTTGGCCAATTCGTGTAATATGTCAGAAGCTGGTGTGATAGGGTAACTTCCGAAAAAGAGTTCTAAACCCGCTTTTTTTGCTGCGGTTGTCAAACCTATGGCTAAACCTTGATTTCCTACAATGTTTCTGTAGGTTCCATTTGGCATTTTTGCAGGCTTTATTTCGTAGCGTTCAAAAGTGCTTTCAGTGGTGATGCCGTAGTTGTAACCAGCTTTTAGTACAATGATGTTCGCCTCAGCAATCTCAGGTTTAGATTTAAACTTCTCACTTAAAAAGGTTTCTGTATGGTCTAAACTTCTGTGGTAAAGCCAATAAATAAAACCAAGCACAAACATGTTTTTACTGCGGTCTCTCTCTTTGTTTGAAAGTGAAGATTGTTTTAAGGCTTCTCGCGTAAGTCTAGTAACGTCAATTTCTATAACCCTAAACTTCCCTTCAAGTTCTTCAAGTGGAAAAGCGTCTTCTGGGTATTTTGCAAGGCTTAAATTCCTCTTGTCGAAGCCAGAAGTATTGCAAATGATTAGGCCATTCGGCTTCACCATTTCTATGTTTTTCTTGAGTGCTGCAGCATTCATAACTACAAGCACATCAATCAATCCACCAGGTGTGTTTATTTGTGTACTTCCAAAATTTAGTTTGAAACCCGAAACACCAGATACCGTTCCGATAGGAGCTCTAATCTCTGCTGGGAAATCAGGAAATGTACTGAGATCATTCCCGTACAACGCGGCCGTGTTGCTGAATTCAAATCCTGTTAATTGTATGCCGTCTCCAGAATCGCCAGCAAAATGAATGGCGGTTTTTTCTACGACTTTCGTGTTTTCGGTCATATAAATATGTTTCCCAAAAAGAAATTAGTCTACCTGAACAACCTCTTTTATTTCGGGCAAATATTTTTTTATGGTCATTTCAACACCTGATTTTAATGTCATTTGATTGACACTACAGCCATTGCATGCACCATGTAATTTTACTTTTACAGTATTGTCTTCTGTCAATTCTAAAAAAGATATATCTCCACCGTCATTGTTCAAGAAAGGTCTGATCTCAGCCAAAGCTTTAAGAATCTCATTTTCCATTTCTAATTTGTTCATGCTTGCTCTTTTTTAGGAGAACATCCTGCCATTGTTGTTATTCTTACAACTTCAGTAGGAGGTAAATCTGTATTTCTTTTTACCAATTCCGATACCACATTTTTGGCAATTTCGCCAAAAGCTTCAGAGGCAATGGTGCCGTCTTGCATAATTGCTGGCCGCCCAACATCACCACTTTCGCGGATGCTTTGAACAATTGGAATTTCACCTAAAAACGGTGTGTCTAATTCTGTGGCTAAATTTCGTGCACCTTCTTTTCCAAAGATGTAATATTTGTTTTCTGGCAATTCATCTGGTGTGAAATACGCCATGTTTTCTACTATACCTAAAACAGGGATATTGATAGATTCCATTTGGAACATGCCAACACCTTTTCTGGCATCAGCCAGAGCGATAGCTTGAGGCGTACTTACGATAACAGAACCTGTAACCGGAACAGCTTGCACCAATGAAAGGTGAATATCACCCGTGCCAGGAGGAAGATCTATTAATAAGAAATCTAACTCACCCCAATGCGCTTCCCGAATCATTTGGTTTAGAGCTTTCGAGGCCATCGGCCCACGCCAGACAACAGCTTGATTCTGTTTCGCAAAAAATCCAATGGACAGTAATTTTACACCGTAGCTTTCTACAGGTTCCATTTTGCTAACACCATCTACATGAATACTTGCAGGTCGCTCAGTTTCTACATCAAACATCTTCGGCATACTTGGGCCGTAAATATCAGCATCAACTAATCCTACTTTAAAACCCATTTGAGCTAAAGCAACGGCCAAGTTTGAAGTAACCGTAGATTTACCTACACCACCCTTTCCAGACGCTATGGCAATTATATTTTGAACACCTGGTAATTCAGCGCCTTTTAAAGGAGCAGCTTTTGGTTGAGAATTTTTTTCAGGAACCGAAATTCTAACTTTAACTTTTGCCTTGGCAAATGCATGCTCATGAATAGCTTTTAGAATATCTACTTCAAGTTTCTTTTTTATATGCAGTGTGGGTTGCATGCTTATCACATCCACTTCTACTTCATCTCCAAAAACTTGGACGTTGGTTACGTGCTTTGCGTCAACAATATTAGAACTGTTGTCTGTGGCTTGAACGTGGCTTAGAGCCTTCATTACATCGGCCTTTTTCAACATGTATTTTATTTTAAATGATTCTAAATAAGACGACAAATGTACAATATCCTCACATTGAGTTTGCAACAAAAGTCAGGTAAGAATATCAAAAGAATTATGACAAATCGCAGCCATATTAGAAAGTTTAAAAAGTCATTAAAAGGATCAATTCTCAACTAGCCCTTTTAAACGTCAAGCAGTTTCTGTCTAAAAAGAAATTCTAACTGACGATTTGTTTTGATGAGATCATCAGCAAGTTTCTTGTTCTTCTCTCTTAAATAAAAGACCTCATAAGAGCTTTCAATAATCTGACGCATTTCCGCTTCATTCCAAGGTTTGCTCATGTATCTGTAAACTCCCCCGCGATTAATTGCATCTATAACTGCTCCAATATCGCTATAACCCGTTAGGAGTATGCGTATAGGTTCTGGGTGCTCTTCTCGAATTGATTCTAGAAATTCTATGCCGGTTGTATGTGGCATAATTTGATCTGTAATAATAATGTGAAAGGTATGTTCTTGGAGTATCTCTTTAGCTTCGACTGCACTTTCAGCAATCTTTATGTTAAACTCTCTTCTGAAAACAGACTTAAAAGACCTTAAGTTGGCAGGCTCATCATCAACATACAGAATATTGATTTTTTCACGAACAGGACCGGTTAAAACTTGCCATTCTTCATTTAATAGCTTTATTTGCTCTTTAATTTCTTTTTCCGAGTACATTTAAACAATGTTAACGAATGAGCAATTACAAGTACATTCCCTATAAAAAAGTACGTATAATAGTCACCAAAACCAGTTACAAACCTATATAATTAATTGTAAAGAAACCGACTTATTGGTTGTAGTAGAAGTTTATAGGGCAACAGATCACTTCACAGAGTGTAAAGAGTTCATTATAGGTCACAGAAAAGTGCTTCAGGTGTTTGATATAGCGAATATTACATCGGCAAATCTCGAGTGGGCTTTCAGTCCATCTTCTGTGGTGATTATGATTAAAAAAGCAGATTCAGGCAAACTTATTGGCGGTGCAAGGCTTCAATTGGTTGACGATGTTTTGAGCATTCCTCTAGAGGATGCTTTGAAGGATAAAGATGGCAATGTCAATAAGTATTTAACGAGTTTGGCGAGTACAGGAGTCGTTGGTGAAATTTGTGGTTTATGGAATACACGTGAAGGAGCTAAACTAGGAATAGGAAGTAAGTTTTTAACACGATCGGCTTTTGTTGTTGCTGCTCAACTTAATTTAAAATCTTCTGTTATGCTTTGTGCACCAACCACCGTGAAAATGGCAATCAGCATGGGTTGTGATGTTATAACCGAGCTTGGAGATGAAGGTAAATTCTACTACCCTAAAATTGATTTGATCGCAACAGCAATGATTAAAAAAGATGCTCTAGATTTATCAGTTGTAAATCAAGAGGACAGAGAAATTATTGAAACGTTGTTAGAGCAACCTAATCAAACACTTGAGCATGTTACACGAGGCGGTCGTGAAGTTCGAGTCAATTACAAATTAGAAATTAAATAAGAATTTAAAATCATTCCCAAAATGCAACTTTACAATTCTGAATACCTAGATAAATCAGCTGATCCAACATTTCCAGCTAAGCTAGAAAGTTATAACTTACTAAATTTACAAGAGTCCGAAAAGATTTTGGATATCGGTTGTGGGACAGGCTTTGACGCTATTCGTATGGCGAAAGTAAAAGCTGGCTCAGGTAGAGTGTATGGATTAGATTTAGATCCATCGTTCATCGCAATAGCTGAAGAGGCTAAAGAAAAGAGTCAAGTTGAAAATGTTGAATTTTTGGTTGGAAGTGCCGAAGAGTTGCCTTTTGATGACAACACATTGGATGCTGTTCGTGTAGAGCGCGTGTTTCAGCATTTGCTAAATCCAGAAGTGGTTTGGAATGAAATTAAACGTGTGCTAAAACCAGGAGGCTTTTTGGTTGTTGTTGAAACGGATTGGAAGGGCTTATCTTTCTATTCTCCAGCTTTTGAAGTGTCTGACAGCTTAGTGAATTTTTTAGTTCATAAGCGATTAAACAATGGAATGGCTTCTCGCAATTTAGTTTCAGAGATGGTGAAGCATAGTTTTAAAGAAACGACTTTAGAGGTTATTCCAATTCAAATTCCGAACTATTCATTAGCCGATATGTTTATTAAAATTGGTGGATTAGCCGGACTTGCAGTAGAAAATCGGATAATTTCTCAAGAACAATTCGAAGCTTGGAAATCTAGTTTTGAAACAGTCGAAAAATCAAAGACACCCATTGGATTGTTAAACATGTTTGTGACCAAAGCAATCTTTTAATTGAAGATCAGATTCTTCTATATCGTTTTACTTGTTTTTTTGGCTTCGCTCTCAGCAAGTCCAATCTTTGCTGATGTTTTGGTGTACAACGAGGGAATGGTTTCGTTGGCAACTCAAGCGGTCTATTATGAAGATGAATCTCGTGAATTAACAGCGAAAGATGTTCTCAATACAGAGGCATTTGATTTATCTGGAAAGCAAGTGTTGAATTTTAATGTTAGTAATTCAAACTTTTGGATAAAATTCAGCGTTTCAAATCAAAGCGATTTTGAGAAATTACTTGTAAACATTGCTCAATCTCGATTAGATGAAGTTGAATGGTATGAGTTGGATGAAAGTAATGGGATAGTCAATACTACAATGCCAACAGGATCAAAATCATTTAAGACTAGAAATTACAAAGAGACAAGTTTTGTTTTTAATGTTGATATTCTTCCGGATGAGACAAAAACCTTTCTTATTAAGGTGCATGGAAACGAACAATTAACAATTCCACTTTTTATTGGTGACGAGAAAAGCATGTTTTATTCATTTACGAGCAAGAATTTCTTTTCTGGAATGTTTATTGGGGTTATAGTAATAATGTTGCTTTACAACCTCTTTGTCTATATATCGGTAAAGGATAGAAGCTATTTCTATTATGTATTGTACTTGGTGTTTATAGTGCTAACTCAAATGACTATTGAGGGATACACATACAAGTATTTGTGGACGAATTCGGCATTTATTGAAAAACATGCTCTCGCCTTTTTATCGTCTGCTGCGGGAATTGTTTTAGCCTTATTTGTTCAAAGCATATTACAGACGAAAAAGTTCTCAAATAAAATTCATAACCTCTTGAATTTGATAATTGTTTTGTTTTCAATGGCCATTTTAGTTCAGATTTTTATCTCCATTCAAGTGAGCTTCATTGTAATGCAAAATGTAATGTTGATTGGCTCAATATTCACCATCTACGCTGCGATTGTAGTTTATAGAAAAGGACAAAAGTCCGCACGATTTTTTCTTTACGCTTGGTCGGCATTAATAGCTGGGTCGGTCATTTTTATTTTGAAAGACTTCGGTTTTCTGCCTTATAACAACTTTACAAAGAACATAATGCAAATTGCTTCTGGACTTGAAGCTGTTCTACTTTCTATTGCTTTGAGCAATAGAATAAATACATATCGAGAAGAGAGGTTGACCGCTATTCAAGAAAAAGAAGCCATCCTTTCAAATCAGAATGTTATGCTCGAAAAGCAAGTTCAAGAAAGAACTTCAGAATTGAACGAAACATTGGTTGAACTCAAAGAGACACAAGTGCAATTGGTACAGTCTGAGAAAATGTCTTCATTGGGTCAATTGACTGCAGGAATTGCACATGAAATAAACAACCCGATGAATTATGCTCGTCAAAGTGTGGTGACTATAAAAAGGGATGTACAAGATTTAAAGGATCTGCTTTCTAGGTATGATGAGGTGGTGTCAGGAAATGCGGAGTTGGAAGATTCATTTAAGGACGCTTCTGAATTTAAAGAGGAAATAGATCTTGAATATCTAAACGAAGAAATAGACAATGCCATTGATGATGTTGAGGACGGAATAAAGCGGGCGGTTGAGATTGCAAGTGAATTGAAAACATTCTCCAGAATAGATCAATCGAGTTTAAAAGAAGCCGATATTCATGAAGGCTTAAATTCTACTTTAGAATTGATGAAATCGGATATAAAACAAAATCATATTGTTGTAGAGAAACACTATGGCAATATTCCAAAGATAGATTGCCTAGCCAGTAAATTGAATCAGGTATTTATGAACACTCTGAACAACGCTATTTATGCTATCAAGGCTTCGGATAATAAAGAAAAAGGAAAAATTGAAATTTCCACTTTTTTAAGTGAGGATACTAAAGACATTAATATTTCATTTAAGGACAATGGTTCAGGAATGGATGAAGAAATACTACGGAAAATTTTCGACCCTTTTTTTACAACAAAGGAAGTTGGCGAAGGCTCTGGATTAGGAATGTCCATATCTCATGGCATTATTGAAGAGCATAGTGGAAAATTTGTTGTAACGTCTGAAGTTGGAAATGGAACTAACATTACTGTAGTTTTACCTGTGCAGTCAAATATTAAAACCAATGACTAAGCAAAAGGAAAAAATTAGGATTCTTTATGTAGACGATGAGGAACGCAATACGTCTTCTTTTAAAGGCGCTTTTCGGAGAGAATTTCAGATTGATACTGCTATATCTGCGGCGGAAGGAAAAGATCTTCTAAAAAAGAACGACTACCATATTCTGCTTACAGATCAGCGCATGCCAAATACAACGGGCGTTGAATTTTTGAGCGAAATATGTGAGCTGTATCCAGACATAATGAGAATTTTAATAACCGCATACAGTGATATTGAGGCTGTTATTAACGCTATTAATCATGGTGAAATTTACAAGTACATTAATAAGCCTTACGATGATGGTGAGGTTAAGAATATATTCGAAGAAGCCTATCAGGTTTATCAATATAGGAAGGGCGTAAATCAAGAAATTAAGCGTTACAAAGAAACCTTTGACAAATCGAATGACCCAATTTTCTTAATAAACACAAAAGGGGAATTTATGGATGCAAATATGGCTTGTCTTAATATGTTACACATGACAAGGGCTGATTTGTTGAGTACACCTTGTAGTCATTTTTTTAAAGAGAAATCCGAAAAACGAAGCTTCATGAAGAAGCTAAAAGAGAGTGATGAGGTTGATGATTTTGAGGTGGCAATTAGAGCACAGTCAGATGTTGCAGATTGTCTGATGTCGATTCGAAAAATTAAGTTTGAGTTTGACAATTCAATTGCATACCACGGAAGCCTAAAGAATATAACGTTTATTAAGAAAGCTACGCATTCTGCCATCCAAGAAATTGTAGAGAAAAATGAAGATGACCGCCAGAAATTTGCAAGTATTCTACACGAAAGTTTAGCTCAGAAATTGGCTGGAATTAAGTTCTATATGGCCACTCTTAAAGAGGATAAGAAGGAGAATACCTCTAAAGATGAAAAAGTGCTCAATGCAGCAAGCTCTGTATTAGATAAGGCTATTGAAGAGTTGCGTGAAGTGTGTGTGGAGCTAGTTCCTCAGTCTATAAACTTAGGCTTAGATAAAGCCTTAGAGGAGGTGTGTAGACTTTTAGAGAATAACTTTAATGTCGCTATTAAGAGAGAGTTAAAGCCTATTGCACTAAATGATGCGAGTCCATCTGCAATTTTTCGTTTTTGTCAAGAATTGTTGGTTTCTTTAGCAGAAGACCAACATCAGAATAAACTTGAATTAGAAATGAACTTAGTTGAAAATACTTTTGAGTTTGAAGTAAAAATTGTAAATAGAATTGTCTTTACCGAACAGATTAAATCACTGCAATTAAAGGTGAAGAATTTTGGCGGTAAATTAGAAATAACCAAAGACTCATCTGCGTTACTATCTATCCAAATATAAAATAAAAAAAGGCTGCTCTTTTCAGAACAGCCTTTGTATTTCAATACAGTTTGAACTTAGTCAAGCGTACGCTTAACTTCAATGTGTTCAAACGCTTCCACGATATCTCCAATTCTGATATCGTTGTAGTTCTTAATGTTTAGACCACAATCGTAACCTTTAGCAACTTCTTTGGCATCATCTTTAAATCGTTTCAACGATCCTAATAGGCCAGTGTAAATTACCACTCCGTCACGAATCAATCTTATGTCATTGCTTCTGCCAATCTTACCTTCGGTTACCATACAACCTGCAATGGTACCAACTTTGGAGATTTTGAATGTTTCTCTAATTTCAGCAGAACCAACAATCTGTTCTTTCATTTCAGCTGAAAGCATTCCTTCCATTGCATCTTTAATCTCGTTTATAGCGTCATAAATAATGCTGTATAAACGGATGTCTATGTTTTCTTTCTCTGCAATTTTTCTAGCAGAACCAGAAGGTCTTACTTGGAACCCTACGATGATCGCACTAGAAGCAGATGCCAAAAGAACATCAGATTCTGTAATTGCTCCAACACCTTTGTGGATGATTTGAACGTGGATTTCATCGGTAGATAACTTCTGCAATGAATCACTCAATGCTTCAATAGAACCATCAACATCACCTTTAAGTATAATGTTCAACTCTTGGAAATCTCCAACAGCTAAACGTCTTCCAATCTCTTCTAGAGTCAATGATTTTTGAGTACGAGCACTTTGTTCACGACTTAACTGAGTACGTTTAGAAGCAATTTGTTTCGCTTCTTTTTCATCATCCATGATAATGAAATTGTCTCCAGCTTGAGGTGCTCCATCAAGACCAAGTAAACTAACAGGTGTAGAAGGCGGTGCCATCTTAACAGGTTTGTTACGCTCATCTAACATGGCTTTTACTTTACCGCTGTATTGACCAGCAAGAACAAAATCCCCCACTTTAAGTGTACCATTTTGAACCATGATCGTAGCTAAATAACCACGGCCTTTGTCCAAACTCGCTTCTACAATTGTTCCAGTTGCATTTCTTTCCGGGTTCGCCTTCAATTCAAGTAATTCAGCTTCAAGAATTACCTTATCAAGTAATTCTTCAACACCTAACCCTGTTTTAGCAGAGATGTCTTGAGATTGAACTTTACCACCCCAATCTTCAACGAGTAAGTTAAGTTGAGCTAATTCTTCTTTAATTTTCTCAGGGTTTGCGTGTGGACGGTCTACTTTGTTTATTGCAAACACAATAGGTACACCAGCAGCTTGCGCGTGAGAAATAGCTTCTTTCGTTTGAGGCATTACCGCGTCATCTGCAGCAACAACAATAATGGCTATATCTGTTACTTGTGCACCACGAGCACGCATTGCTGTAAACGCTTCGTGACCCGGAGTATCTAAGAATGCAATTCTTTGACCTGTATGCACTTCTACAGAATAGGCTCCAATGTGTTGTGTAATTCCACCAGCTTCACCAGCAATTACGTTTGCCTTTCTAATATAATCTAACAACGAAGTTTTACCGTGGTCAACGTGACCCATTACGGTAACGATTGGTGCACGTGGCTGTAAATCTTCTTCGTTATCTTCAATTTCTTGGATGTTATCTGAAACCTCTGCATCAACAAAATCGACTTTATGACCAAATTCTGCAGCAACCATTTCAATGGTTTCTCCATCTAGTCTTTGATTCATTGTCACCATCAGGCCAATGCCCATAAGCGCAGAAATAACTTCATTTACAGATATGCCCATCATGCTAGCAAGGTCAGTCGCTGTAGCATATTCTGTAACTTTAATTTCTTTTTGTTCTTCCTCTCTTTGGATTTCGTCTAGCGCTTCTTTCTCGCGTCTTTCTAAACGTTTATCACGTCTGATTTTAGAAGATTTAGTCTTTTTGTTACCCGTTAATTTCTCAAGGGTTTCCTTAATCTGTTTTTGGATTTGCTCTTCAGTCAACTCCACTTTTGGAACAACCTTACGAGCAGCACCTTTTCTTCCTGGTCCTCTTCCGCCCGCTGGTCCTCTTCCGCCTGCTGGTCTTCTGTTGGCTCCTGCACCAGCACCTGCTGGCTTTTCACCTTCTTTAACAATTCTGCGTCTTTTCTTCTTTGCATTAGACTTTGGATCGTCTCCAGAAGAAGCAACTTTTTTCTTTTTAGGCTTATTAAATTGAGTTAAGTCAACGGTCTTACCTGTTAGTTTCGGGCCTGAAAGTTTTTTGTACTGAGTGGTGATTTTCGCATCTTCACTTGATTCACCCTCAGTTGTAGTTTCTGTTTTGGAGTCAGTCGTGGCTGGGCCAGCTTCCTCAGATGGTTTTTCTTCAGCAACAGGCTTTACCTCTTCTTTAGGCTTTTCCTCTTTAACAGGTTCAGCTTTCTTTTTAGCTTCTTCAGACGGTTTAGCTTTTGCAGTTTTCTTAGGCTTTTTAAGTTTATCTAAGTCAATTTTACCTAAAGTTTTAGGTCCGCTTAGTTTTATTTTGCCAGAGTTTGTTTTTTCTTCTTTATCCTCTTCTGTTGCAGAAGCTTCGGTAACTTCAACTTCTTTCACTTCAGGAGTTTCAGCTATTTTTTCTTCCTCTTTTTCAGCTTTAGCTGGAGCCTCTACTTCAACTTTTACTTCTTTGTCTACGGTTTTTGGCTTTTCTTCTGGCTCGTCAGTTTTTTCAACAGGCGCTTCTTCTTTCTTTTCCGCCTCTGGCTCAACCGGTTCTGAAGCAGGCTCAGGAGCAACTGTCTCTTCAACAACTTCTGCTTTTGGAGGGGTGATGACCTCTTCTTTTTCTTCTTTTACCTCTGGCGAAGGAGTTTCAGAATTTGCAGTTGGAGTTACTGGAACGTCTCCTCGAATAGCCTCGCGTTCTGCACGCATTGCTTCCTTTTCTTCTTTCTTTTGTTGACTCACTGCTTCTGCAGCTTCTTTTCTGGACATGTCGTCCTGAAACTTATCCAACAATAAGTTGTGCTGTTCTTCAGAAAGCCTAGAATTAGGCGTATACTTCTCGTCAAAACCACCGGCAGTCAATTCTTCTACCGCGTTTTGAAGGCCTATATTCAACTCCCTTAAAACTTTACTTAATCTATAACTCGCCATATCACCAATTTCCGGTTAGTTGGAACTCTTAATTATTAATCTTCAAATTCAGCAGAAAGTATATTTCTTACTTCTTCAATCGTTTCTTCTTCAAGATCCGTTCTGCTTGTGAGCTCTTCATTAGACAATTCCAATACGCTTTTAGCAGTATCGCAACCAATTGCCTTCAGCTCTTTGATGATCCACTCATCTATTTCATCAGAGAATTCAGTTAATTCAACATCTTCATCAGTTGCCTCATCTCTGTACACATCAATTTCATAACCCGTAAGGCGGCCTGCCAATCTAATATTGTGACCTCCTTTACCAATTGCCATAGAAACTTGATCAGGCTTTAAGAAAACATCAGCTCTTCCAGTCTCTTCATTCAACGTCATGTTCGTAATCTTTGCAGGACTCAATGCTCTCTGAATAAACAATTGCGTATTGTTTGTAAAGTTAATAACATCAATGTTTTCGTTGCGAAGCTCTCTAACAATTCCATGAATACGACTCCCTTTCATACCTACACAAGCTCCTACAGGGTCAATTCTATCATCGTAAGATTCTACGGCTACTTTAGACTTTTCACCTGGCACTCTTACGACTTTCTTAATTGTAATAAGACCGTCAAATACTTCAGGAATTTCTTGCTCAAATAATTTCTCTAAGAATTTCTCGTCTGTTCTAGACATTATAACAACAGGCTTGCTTCCTTTAAAGTCGACACGTTTTACAACTGCTCTTACCGTATCTCCTTTTCTAAAGAAATCTTTGTCCGGAATCATTTGATCTTTCGGTAAAACTAGCTCGTTACTTTCATCGTCATAAATGATAATTTCTTTGTGACGAATATGATGAACTTCACCTGCAACGATTTCGCCTTCCATATCTTTATAACGCTTATATAACTCAGCGTTATCGTGCTCTTGAATTTTCGAGATTAAGTTTTGACGGAAAGAAAGAACAAAGCGTCTTCCCAAATCAATAATTTTAAGCTCTTCAGAAACCTCTTCGCCAACTTCAAAATCCGGCTCGATTCTAAGCGCTTCATCTAAAGCAATCTCAAGGTTGTCATCTTCAACCTCTCCATTTGCAACGATTATTCTATTTCTCCAAATTTCTAAATCGCCTTTGTCAGGATTTACAATGATGTCGAAGTTATCATCAGACTCGTATTTTTTACGCAACTGATTTCTAAAAGCTTCCTCAATAATAGCCATGAGAGTAGCTCTATCAATATTCTTCTCATCCTTAAACTCACCGAAGGATTCAATAATGGCCAGATTTTCCATTCTTACTTAATTAAAACTCAATTTCAACTTTAGCTTCTAAAATATCTTGAAAGGCAACAATGTGCGTTTCACTCTTTATTTTCTTACTTGGTTTTGTAACCAAAGTAATTTTCCTGTCCTCTACTTCTGTTAATTTGCCAATAATTGTTTCTCTGTTTTGCAGTGTAACTCTCAAAGATCTATTAACATTTAAAAGGTATTGCTTGTACACTTTAAGTGGTTTATCTAAACCTGGGGAAGAAACAACTATACTGAAATCTTCAACCTCTCTGTCTAATAGTGCTTCGATTTTACGATTCACCATTTTTAATCGCTGAAAAGTCATCCCCTCAAAAGAGTCTGCATTGAGGACAATATTATTTCCTTCTTTCAATTCCAAGTGAACAAGAAAACACTGTTCGTCTTCTAAAACCTCATTTGCTATATTTTCAACCCTCTTAAAATCCATGCAATAAAAGAGGGGACTCATAGTCCCCTCGCGTTTTCTTTTTAAATTTCGGTGCAAATATAGTGTATAACTAAGATGTTTGCAACAATATGGAGCTGAGCTTTTTTAGTCCAGAAATTGCTTTTTCCTTTATATGAATTGCGTTTTTTGGGGCATTGTCCAAATCTTTTGGATCAATGACATAAATCGGGCAATTAGTGGACACCCCAAAAGCTAATCCCGCGGCTGGGTATACATTGAGACTCGTGCCAACAATAACCAGAATGTCTGTTTCTGACATGATTTTCAAAGCGTCATCCATAGCTGGGACGTTTTCTCCAAACCAAACCACATGTGGCCTAAGTTGATAGCCTTCTGGGCAGAGATCTCCATTATCGAGCATGTCGCCTTTAATTTCGAATGTTTTTTCAGAAGGCCCTGTAGATCGAGATTTTATCAATTCACCGTGCAGGTGTAATATACTTTTGGATCCTGCGCGTTCATGGAGGTTGTCTACATTTTGAGTGATAATTTCAATATTAAAATGGTCTTGCCATTTTGCGATTTCTAAATGACCTTCATTAGGTTTCACAGTCTTTAACTGTTGTCGTCTGTCATTGTAAAATTCAAGAACGAGCTCACGATTTCTTTCCCACGCTTCCGGGGTTGCAACATCGTATATGCTATGGTTATTCCAAAGCCCATCGTTATCTCTAAAAGTATTGAGCCCACTTTCGGCACTCATCCCTGACCCTGATAAAACAGTTATATTCATAATTTATATGCATAAAAAAACTCCATGGTCTGTTTTGCTTTTTTCATGAGAATGAAAATCGTCCAACCATGGAGTTAACATGAATAAAAATCCCCTAACTTAAAATTATTCATGCAATTGAAAAAAACTACCTGTTTATGTTAAAATTAGATAAACTCTTAACTTTCTACAAGAGTGTATATTCTTACTGACGAGTAAGCTAAAACTCTTATTTAGAGTTCCCTTTTGCCAATCAATTGAAACAAAATATAAGACGTGATTTGAGAGATGAGTGTTATGAAAATTTCAAAATGACTGATACAAAGGGTTTAACGGATTTTGGTATGCGAGAGGAGTATTTTAACTTAGCCGTGATTGGAAGTTTAAAACTGCAAACAAATTTTATTTTAACTGGCGTGGAGCAAAGTAGAATTAAACTGATAAAAACCGAATTTGAAAGTAAACTGCTTTTTGAAAACCCATTGATAAACGACACGGCTGTTAAAGGTCTGTCTGATGAGTTTTCTGTTAATATTAATGGTTTTTACAAAGAATTACCAAAAGATAAGTCTTTCGTCTGTAAAATTAAATTTGATGATGCGGTAGTCTTTTGGTTGAACAAGGGTGAATTGTGCCGATCTGAAAATGCTCAAATTGCAAACGTCCCTGAGAGTGAATTACTAATAAATCTCGCTTTGGAGATATTAGAAAATGACAAACCAAAATATTTTTCTAATTATCACCTAGACGGAAAGAAGTATGATATCTTGTTGATAAAAGAGGATGCTGGTGTTTTTGGGATATTAAAAGAGTCGCTTTCTCACGGTGTGCTTGTCCAGCTCGCAAATTTAACAAGTCGTGTTCAGGAACTAGAAAGAAAACGCTTATCCTTGGATCTTCATGATAGCGTTACGCAGCACTTAAGTGGAATAAAATTCTTATTGAGCGCTTTGAAAAATGAAAGTGTAAAGGGGAACTCCATTATTTCCAAATGTAAAAAAGCAATTGATGCAGCTATTAATGAAACGCGAATGGTAAGCCGTAATTTGATGCCTCTGAAACTTGAAAAAAAAGGACTTGATTTAGTTTTGATTGAACTGCGTGAAAGACTGGAGCTCCATTATAGAGTTCAGATGGAGATATTAAATGATTTTAATTTCAATTTGTTAAGCACCAATTTTCAATTGGCATCGTATCGAATTATTCAAGAATTGTGTTCTAATTCTATAAAGCATGGTAAATGTTCTGAGATTAAAATCAATTTTAAAAGCAATGGTGAAAAGTTGAGCTTTCATTATTGCGATAATGGAAAAGGTTTTGATATTGATAATTATAATAAATCTAGAATGGGTATGTCTAACATTTACTACCGCATTTTTCAATTTGGTGGTGAATTAGATATTGAATCGGTAAAAAAGATGGGAGTAAATTATTACTTTACATTTCCATTATCCAAAATTGAAAAGCTATAATTGCATAGTCTAATTTCTCTCAGAATCTTGATTTATGAAAGTTGTTAACTTATTAATTGTAGATGATCATCCGGTAGTAAGAGATGGTCTTAAAATGATGCTTGAATCGAATAAAGGAAAATTTGATTTTCAAGTGAATGAAGCGAGTAATGCCACCGAGGCAATGAGTCTAATAACGAACAGTGTTATCGATGTCATTATTATGGATTACAAATTGCCTGATAAAACAGGTGATATAATCACAAAAGAAGTTCTTCAAGTTAATAGCGATTTGAAGATTATTGGTCTGAGTAATTATGATGAAGAAGTTTACGCTTCTGAAATGCTAAATGCTGGTGCCCGTGGATATGTTTTAAAGAATATTGATTCTGATGAATTAATAAGAGCCATAGAGAAAGTGCTTGAAGGAGAGTTGTACTATTCTGCAGAAATTGCAAATCGCATGATCAGTATGAAGCTTAAAGCAACACATGAAGAGCAGATTGGTCGCGAAAAGCAAGGTTTAAAGAATCAATTGTCGCAGAGGGAAGTTGAGATCATTAGGTTCATCGTAAACGAACATACCAACGAAGAGATTTCTAAAATTTTGGAACTCAGCAAACGTACTGTAGATAACCACAGACAAAATATTTTAACTAAGTTGAACTTGAGAAATACGGCTGGCCTTGTGCGTTTTGCCGTTGAAAATGGTGTTCTTCAAGATTAGGGTTTAGAGCTGTAGTGGCGTTTTAACCATTGACTCAATCCGTCTAGTCCAGGCTTTAATACTCTTTCAGTTATATTAGCTTGATCTAGTTTGTCTCTAAATTCCCATTTTAATTCTTTCGGGATTATTATTTTAAAATAGTACTCTTTGTCATTGTGGAGCCAATCTTCCAATTGTATTTTTGAATTTGACATAAGCGAAAACAAAGCATACTGGTTTAAGATGCGCTCGTCTATGGATGGAGGTTCAAGAAAAAGTACAAATGGATCGGTGCCTGTTTTATTTAATTCTTCAAGGTCTTTACAAACCTCTTTCAACATGTCCACGGTAAATGTGTTAGACCGCTCTTTTTCAATTGCAATTTTAAGCTTCTCGGGAAGGTGTCTGTTAAGGTTGACATAGTTTAGAGCCCAAATAACGCCATCTTCGCTAAAGCTTTCCAGTTCTGTTAGTGCAAAATGTGCAGCGATTAAAGGAGAGTAGGACCAGTCTAAAAGACGGGTAGGTAGGCCGTGATGCTGGGCGAGTGCTAACCAATTCCATGTGTTGCCTCCAGATATTTCGCTGGTATGGGCATATTTTCTAAAATTGCGTAGAAGATGTTTTTCTAAAGTTGGAGTATCTCCACCTAATCTATGCAACGAAGTCGTGAGCGGATCTGAGGCTAAGTTCAAGCCGCGATAAATGTATGGAGATCTAAAACGATCTATCCGATCATCATGCGTATCATAGAATAATTTGTCTAAAAAATCCCCCCAATTCTTAACTCGAAACGTCTTAACCATGGCCTAAAATAATCTGGATAAATATCTTACTTATCCTTCGAAAAAGTCAATAAAACTCTTCTTTTGTTTTTGGGGTTTTCCTTTAGTCAAATCTAAAATGAAAAGGCTATTTGGAGTTCTTAGAATTTTACATTTGCCTTAGTCTAAAAAAGTCAAGGATGAAGGAAGAGAATAAATTAGGGTTTGGAACAAGAGCTATTCATGGTGGTCAAAAACACGACCCATCAACAGGGGCTGTGATGACTCCAGTTTATTTTACCTCTACCTATGCCCAAGAGGCTCCGGGCGACCATAAAGGGTATCAATATTCCAGAACAGGAAATCCCACAAGAAGTGCTTTAGAAAAAAAATTGGCTGCTATTGAAGAAGGTACACGTGCATTGGCATTTGGGAGCGGCTTGGCAGCTGTAGATGCTGTGGTTAAATTATTGAAGTCTGGCGACCATGTCGTTTCCACGAATGATTTGTATGGTGGAACATATCGCTTATTTACAACAATATTTGAGCAGTATGGTATTGAATTTACATTCGTGCCCATGGGAAATGCGGAGGATGTAAGAGCAGCATTGCGGCCTAATACAAAATTGGTTTGGGTGGAGACGCCAACTAATCCGATGTTAAACATTATTGACATTGAAGAAATATCTGCAATAGCAAAAGCCCATAATACTTTACTAACTGTGGATAATACATTCGCCACGCCTTATTTGCAAAATCCATTGGCGCTTGGCGCGGATATTGTCATGCACTCCGCAACAAAATATTTGTGCGGCCATTCAGATGTGATTTTAGGCGCTTTGGTTTTAAAAGATGAAGCTCTGGCTGAGAAATTACATGGAATTCAAAACGCGAGTGGTGCTATTTGTGGACCGATGGACAGTTTTTTAGTGTTAAGAGGAATAAAGACACTTCACTTAAGAATGCAACAGCATTGCAAAAGTGCTGAAGTCGTTGCTCACTTTCTTAACGAACATCCAGCCGTAGAGAATGTATATTGGCCTGGATTTGACAATCATCCCAATCATGAAATTGCAAAGAAGCAAATGAATGGTTTTGGCGGTATGGTTTCGTTTAGTCTAAAAGGAAACAAAAAAGAAGATGCTGTTAAGATTGTGAGCGGAATGAATGTTTTCACCTTGGCAGAATCTTTAGGTGGTGTTGAATCATTATCAGGGCATCCTGCTACAATGACGCATTGGTCTATTCCTAAAGAGGAAAGAGAAAAAAATGGAATAGTAGATTCATTAATCCGCTTGAGTGTTGGAATTGAAGATATTGATGATTTAACTGCTGACTTAAAGCAAGCTTTAGATAAATTGATATCATGAAGAAAGTGATAATAACAGGCACCTCTTCTGGAATTGGTTTAGCCCTTGTAAACGTGTTCCTTGAAAAAGGGGATATAGTAGAAGGTATAGCGAGACGAGATGCGATTGTACATTCCAATTATGTGCATCATACCCTTGATTTGTCTGATTTGAAGAGCGTTCAGGAATTTCAATTTACAGTAGATAAAGATTTAGATGAAGTTGTTTTAATAAATAATGCAGGCTGGCTGGGAGAAGTTAAACCCATTGGTGAATTACAAAGTGAGAACATTCAGCGCATTAACGACATAAACATAACTGCACCTTTTATCCTTATAAATTCTTTTTTATCGCAGCTAAAAAGCTTTGGTGGAAAAAAAACTATTATTAACATTTCTTCAGGCGCAGCACAGTATCCGATTAAATCGTGGGGAGGATATTGCGCGAGTAAAGCGGCAATTGACATGTTTAGTCGCGTTATTAAAGAAGAGCATCCAGAAATTGGTGTTATGTCTATTGCCCCGGGAGTGGTGGATACAGCTATGCAAAAGACCATTCGTGAAGTTCCTGCTGAGCATTTTGAAGATTCAGCTAGATTTCATGACATGTACGACTCCGGAGAGCTAAGAAGTAGCGCTGACGTTGCAAAACAAATCACAGACTTAATAGAGGTCAAAGAAAAAGCACGAGGAACCGTATTCTCTTTAAGAGAATTATAAATTTGAAGTATGAAAAAAGTTTTGTTGGCAGTAGTTTTAATAGCGTTCATTTCGTCTTGTAAAAAGAACACAACCGGAAGCGGAGGTGGAAATGTTGATGTCTCAAGTTTACATGAAAGGCTTCCTGGTAAATGGAATATTGTGAGTATTACGTATGATGGCAACGGTATGTTACCTCCTCCTTTTGATCCAACTCAGCTGGTTACATTCACTGGAACAGGGGAGAATGTGTCTGGGTATTATGATTTCGACACCATTCTAAACCCTAATGAGATGGATTTTTTAATGGACTTTGATGCCCCATTGAATTTTACAGCTGGAGGGTCTGTTACAATGCATATTCATGAAGAAGGCTATGCAACTTATGAAGTTAACGAAGAGGAGAGCTTAATAGAAGGTATTAGCTACATTTTTCAGCCCAGTGGGGTTGTGGATACGGTGCCATCAGAATGGACTGTTTTAAAGAACGAAGTGAACCGTCAAGAGTGGGGAATCAAAAAAACAGTGTATTGGGATTACGATCCAAATTATCCAATTTACATCGACATGGTTACTGTTATTGAGAAATAGTTAAAAAAGATAGATGGCAAGAGTACTTACCGGAATTCAAAGTTCTGGCAGACAGCATTTAGGAAATATATTAGGCGCGATTAGACCAGCGATTGAGTTGGCCAAAAATCCAAAAAACGATTCATTTTTATTTATAGCAGATTTACATTCTTTAACTACAATTAAAGGTGCGAAACAGCGGAAAGAAAGTGTTATAGCTACGGCAGCTGCATGGCTCGCCTGTGGTTTAGATACGGATAACTCTGCTTTTTATTTGCAGTCTGACATTGTGGAATGTACCGAATTGACATGGTATTTAAATTGTTTTACGCCTTACCCGATGTTGGCGAATGCACATTCTTTTAAGGACAAGGCTTCTAATCTGAGTGACGTAAATGCAGGGTTGTTTGATTACCCAGTGTTAATGGCTTCTGACATTATTTTATACGATGCACATGAAGTGCCAGTCGGGAAAGATCAGAGACAGCATTTAGAGATTACCAGGGATATTGCGAAAACGGTAAACAACAAATACAGCCAGGAATTATTTGTAGTTCCAGAAGCAAAAATCAGCGAAAGTATTATGGTTATTCCTGGAACTGACGGCCGTAAAATGAGCAAGAGCTACGGAAATGTTATTGACGTCTTTTTGCCTAAAAAGCAGTTGAAGAAACAATGCATGGGTGTTGTTACAGATAGCACTCCACTAGAAGATCCAAAGAATCCAGATACGTGTAATGTATTTGCATTGTATTCGTTGTTAGCCAAAGATGATGAGATTGAGTCTATGCGTCAAAATTACCTTGGCGGGAATTATGGCTTCGGTCATGCAAAGTTGGCTTTGTTTGAATTGATTTTAAGAGAGTTTGAAAAAGAGCGAAATAAGTTTGATGAGCTCATTGCCAATCCAAAGTTCATCTGGAGCGAATTAAAAAAAGGAGCCGATAAGGCCAGACCTATTGCCCAAAAAACAATCAAACGTGTTCGTGAAATCATGGGATACTAATCCCAAGGTTTTGCGTGAAAAACTACTGCTCAAGAGAAAAGCAGTTTAATGAAGAACAATACAATGCAACAAGCAATACTGTGGATGGTCATAGCATTTGGTATATTTTTAATTATTGATGTCTACACCTTTCAAGCAATAAAATTGGTGTTTGGAAACCATACTTGGATAAATGTGGTTTACTGGCTTATCACTCTTTTGGTTTTGGGGTATATGATTTATTCAACTCAGAGCTACGATAGAGCATCGGCACCACAAAAAATAATCAACAATTTTATGGGGTTAATGGTACTGTCATATGTGCCTAAACTGCTCATTGTTGTTTTTCTTTTTTCAGAAGACTTATTTAGGGTAGTTCAAGGAAGCATCGTTTTTCTTGTTGATTTTTTCAGCCAAGGCAGCAGCGGTCAAGAAGAGGCGAGTTACATTCCAGGAAGACGAAAATTTATCAGTCAAATTAGTTTGGCGTTAGCCGCGATTCCTCTAGGATCTATCCTTTACGGGATATACAAGGGCAGGTATAATTTTAGAGTCATCCGTCAAACGGTATTTTTTGAGGACTTGCCAGAAGAGTTTGATGGATTTACAATTGCACAAATTTCGGATATACACAGCGGCAGTTTTACGAATAAAGAAAAGATAGAGTACGGTGTTGATTTGGTGAACGAACAGAATGCCGACATGATCGTCTTTACTGGAGATTTGGTGAATAACAAAGCAGAAGAAATGGATCCTTGGATGGATACGTTTGGAAAGCTAAATGCTCCCTATGGAATGTATTCAATCTTAGGGAATCATGACTATGGTGACTATGTTACTTGGCCATCAGATCAAGCTAAGATTGACAATTTAGATAGGCTTAAAGAAATTCATAAAGA
>ERZ1046740.89-NODE-89-length-75900-cov-7.893480_pt1 | contig 75900 bp, 70 predicted proteins | sample MGYA00383093_ERZ1046740 | MGnify/ENA primary metagenome ERZ1046740 (study PRJEB29581, sample SAMEA5548363) | metagenome | biome: marine; feature: coastal; material: water | depth 25 m | study: Short-term variability in the microbial, nano- and picoplankton dynamics... | reverse complement strand
ATAGGCGTAGCGTTCATTCAGGCTATAATCTTAGGGATTATCTTTGCTCTTGCAGGAGTGCCATATGCCGCTATTTGGGGAGTGCTTGTTTTAATTCTTGGAATTATGCAATTGCCACCATCTCTGATTTCAATTCCTGTTGTCGTGTATATATTTTCAGTGACTGATTCTGGAATGGCAACATTTTGGGCTGTGTTGATACTATTGGCTGGTTTTTCTGATAATGTATTGAAGCCAATGCTCATGGGCAAAAGTGCAAAAGTGCCTATGCTAGTGATATTTTTAGGTTCAATTGGTGGGTTTATGGCCACAGGTTTCTTAGGGCTCTTTACAGGAGCGATTGTTTTATCTTTTGGCTATGAACTTTTTATGCTCTGGCTGAATGATAGCAATGCAGCTGACCCCAAACCTATAGTAAAAGACTAAAGGTTTTTTAGTTTAATGAAGAGAAAATGAAGCGATTCAAATCTGTATTTGGATCATGATTAAAGAAGCCTCTTTCTGAGTTTGCCGGAATGAAAGGATCTACAATGTACGAAGCCCTTAAAGGTGGCGAAACTGTCTACTTTCATCGTGTTTTACAAAAGGCTAAAAAAGAAATGAAGCTTTCTACAGAAAAAAAAGACTTTCAATTTCTTGAAAATCTTTTTTTAAGTGTAGCCCCACTCAGAATCGAACTGAGACCGAGGGTACCGGAAACCCTTGTACTATCCATTATACTATGGGGCCTTAATGGCGGCTAATTTAAGACTCGAAGGCGAGACTTGAATTTTTTGAGCGTAAAAATTAGGTGTTAGGCTGTGTAGTATCTGTAGCCTAAATCATTCTCTTCTGAGCCAATGTTTTTTAAAGACAAGTCTACAGGTTCGATTGACATCTTAAGTTCTTTCTTCTGGAGCTGTTCATATGTCTTAAAATCTATCGGTGTTCTGTCCTTTAGAACTTTAAATAGATTCAATCCCACTACTTTCTCTTTCCATTTGGGTTGTACTGTGCCGCTAAACACCTTTGATTTTGATCCGCTTCCGTAAGACAAGAAACCAACAGATTCACCAGTAAGGTCTTCATTGCTTTCCGCTGCAGCGAATAGGTAACTTATTAAACTCATGAAAATTGAGGCGGTGTACATGTTGCCTATGTCCGAAGACGCAATTTCACCTTTAGTAATCGTTTCATTGACATAGGTTTTATACGCTGTCGTTTTGCTACACGCCTTTACAAAAGCATTCCAATCGCTGCTGTTTTGTTCAGGTATGTCTATACCTGATTCAGATTTTAGGATAGAGCTGTTGCCGTTTTCAATCATCCAGTTTACCCACATTGGTGTAATCATTCTGCGGCCCTGAAACGCATAGGGCAAATGGAATATGAGTTGATTCCACTCCTTTAAAAAGTTTGTTTGCTTTTGCGTATTGAAATGCTCGAGCGCTTCTTTTATTCTGTTCGTATAACAAGCATTGGAGTATTGACCTTCAAAAACTGGTTCATCCATGTGTACTTCAACCTCGCTGTTGTCTTGGCCCCAAAAACGGTGTGTGCTGCTCTTCAGCAAAGCTGATGCATTTTCAGCATTCAATTCTTGGCCAAGTAAATTTGCAGCCTCTTGAAGTAGAGATGATCTTGAAAAAGTACGTCTGGGTTTAAAAAAATCATTCACACTTTCTGTGGCAACTCCAACGGTAGAATCTATGGCTAAAATGGATGGATTGCTCGTCAACAACATAGCCACGGCACCAGCACCTTGCGTATATTCACCTGTAGAATTTAATTCATATTTAGCGTGATCTGCAGCGATGACGATAGCTTTACGAGTGTCATTGTTTCGTATCCAATCCAAACAATTGTGCATGGCATCTACAGCGCCAACACAGGCAAAAGTGAGATCTACAGCATCACAATTTTTTAAAGCACGTTTCCCGAAAGTGGGTTCAAATTTATTTTCAACCATTTCAACCACATAAGTGGCTGTGGGTTTGGCTGCATCTAAAGCACTTTCCGTACCTAAATATATGCGTCCAATTGAGGTTAAATCAATTTTGTTTTCTGCTATTAAATTAATCGCGGCTTGAGCAGCCATCGTGGCTACATCTTCATTTACATCGGGCACCGACATACCGGCAAGACCCAATCCTTTATTGAGTTTTGGGTACTCAATATTTCTTGCTTCAGCCAATGCTGATATAGGTAAATAAATGTTTGGCACGTGGTAATGTAAAGCGTCAATTCCTACCATATTTTCTTCTGGATTTTTAGATTAGAAAATAAAACGAAAATCACATTTTTAAATTGATTCGCAACACTTGTTCTGTGAAATGATTAACACAGTTTAGATGACATTGTTCAATCAATGTTTTACGAGAAATGTGTCTTTTCGAAATTTGAAAAGTTTTTATCTTGTGTTTAATCTAAACACCAAATTATGAACCTTAAATCAATTTTATTGTCTTTCTCGAAATAGAAAAAGGGCTTCAAGTTTTTTACAAAAGTTCTTACTTTGATCATTAAGGCAATTTTAATTCCTTAGGTGCAGATGCAATGGTAAAAAGAAAAGCCGAATCAAGTGATTCGGCTTTTTTTAATTTTAAACTTTAATTATCTCGTCCTTGAGTGAATATGGAATAGCAAGGACATCTTTTCTCGATGTTTCGTCAATGTTGTTTTTGTCAAGAGCTGAAAGAACATCGTCCACTACTGCAATAAACTCTTCTTTAGATATGTTCATCCCTTTATGTCGGGTTAACGTATCCGTGCCTGTATACTCACCTGGACCACCAGTTCCGGCAAAAAAAAATTCAACAGACATTCTTCTTGTTCTTTCAATGTCGGGAACGACTTCATAGCGGGTTTTTACAGTTTCGTTAGCAAAATGTGCTTCGATAATGTCTTCAACTATTTTAGTGATTACTTCTCGTTCTCCTAGTCTTTTTTACAGTGATTCTGATATACCGGTTAGTTTTTGGTTAGCTGTAAGGTTAATATAATGATTAAGAAAGGTGTGGCCTATAGAATAGTTTGTTGGAAGAATCGAATTAAAAAAGCCGTTTCGATCAATCGAAACGGCTTTATATTATAACATTCCTAGCTCGAGCTTAGCTTCTTCACTCATACAATCTTTGTCCCAAGGTGGGTCGAACGTAATTTCTACTTCGGCATTATCGACTTCAGGTAAAGTCTTGCACTTTTCTTCGACCTCTACAGGTAAAGATTCTGCAACTGGACAATTTGGAGAGGTTAATGTCATCAATATTTTAGCATCGCCCTCGGTGCTTACCTGAACGTCATAAATCAACCCGAGTTCATATATGTCTACTGGAATTTCAGGATCATAAATAGATTTTAAGACATCTACAATGTCCTCACCGATCTTCTGCATTTGCTCTTGAGTATACTCGGTCGTCTCAGCCATTTGTTTGTTTTGTTTGATACGCCAAAGCGTAAAATTTCATTTGTTTAATCATACTCACCAAACCGTTTGCACGTGTAGGCGAGAGATGTTCTTTCAACCCGATTTCATCTACAAATGCCATATCTGCATTTACAATCGCTTCAGGTTTTTGGCCGTTTAAAACACGAATCATTACTGCGATAATACCTTTTGTAATAATGGCATCGCTGTCCGCAGAAAAATTAAGCAGACCATCATTTAAATCAGCTTGCAACCATACTTTGCTCTGGCAACCTTTTATCAGGTTATCTTCAGTTTTAAACTGCTCATCAATTAGCGGAAGTTCTTTACCCAAAGTTATGATGTGCTCATACTTTTCCATCCAATCTTCGAACATGTCGAATTCATTAATAATATCTGATTGCGCTTCTTGTATAGTCATTATAGTAACATGTTTTTTGCTCTTATGACTCCAGCAACGAAAGTGTCAATTTCTTCGAATGTGTTGTAAACGGCAAAGCTTGCTCTAGCAGTTCCAGCAATGTTAAAACGATCCATTATTGGCTGTGTGCAATGGTGTCCTGTTCTAATTGCGATGCCCAATTTATCTAGGATTACTCCTAAATCGTAATTGTGAATTCCCTCTATATTGAAAGAAATAACACTCGCCTTATTTTCAGCTGTTCCGTAAATAACCAAACCCTCTATTTCTAGCAACTTTTCAGTGGCATACTTCAGCAAAGCACTTTCGTGCGATGAAATAAAGTCTAGACCAACTACATTTAGAAAATCTACAGCGGCTCCCAAGCCAATATTGCCTGCCACATTTGGTGTACCTGCCTCAAACTTATGAGGCAATCCAGCGTAAGTGCTTTTTTCAAATGACACCGTTGCTATCATTTCGCCACCACCACGATAGGGTGGTAATTTTTCAAGCCATTCTTCTTTTCCGTATAGAATTCCAACACCAGTTGGACCATACATTTTGTGTGCGCTAAATGTGTAAAAGTCCGCATCTAAGTCTTTCACATTAACCTTCATATGAGGCAGCGCTTGCGCGCCATCAATTAAAACAGCTGCGCCAGCAGCATGTGCTAGAGCAATCATTTCTTTTACAGGATTAATTGTTCCTAAACTGTTAGAAATATGATTGAAAGCAACCAACTTCGTCTTATCAGAAAGCAATTCAGCGTAAGCTTCTTGATCTAATTCTCCGTTGTCCAAAACGGGAATAACTTTGAGTTCAGCACCCGTTCTTTCACACAACATTTGCCAAGGCACAATGTTGCTATGGTGTTCTATCGCAGAAATTAAAATTTCATCACCCTTTTCTACGAAAGTGGTGAAAGAGGAAGCGATAATATTGATACTGTCTGTAGTGCCCGCTGTAAAAATGATTTCTTTAACAGAGGATGCGTTGATATGCTCACGAACTTTGTCGCGTGCCTCTTCCATTGCGTCTGTAGCTAATTGACTAAGCGTATGCACGCCACGATGCACGTTTGCATTAATGGTTTCGTAATAGTTTGAAATAGCAGTGATGACAGCAACCGGTTTTTGGACAGTCGCTCCATTGTCAAAATATACCAAAGGCTTACCGTTCACTTCTTCTTGGAGTATTGGAAAATCTTTGCGAATAGCTGCTATGTCAAACGTTTTAATCATCTATAATTCAAATTCTAAATCCACACCTAATTTCTTAGCGATGAGTAGATTTAATTTTGTTTTTAATTCTGGTATGTGGACGTGGTCCAAAGCATCATTGCTAAATGCATACATCAACATTGCTTTTGCTTCACGTTCGGGTATTCCGCGTGAGCGTAAATAAAACAATGCATCTTCATCTAATTGTCCGACAGTACAACCATGCGAACATTTCACATCGTCTGCGTAAATTTCTAATTGAGGCTTTGTGTCGATAGATGCTTTATCTGTTAAAAGGATGTTGTTGTTTGACTGAAACGCATTGGTTTTTTGCGCGTCTCTGTGCACCATCACCTTTCCGTTAAACACACCTTTTGCGTTGTCGTCAAATATTCCTTTGTACAGCTCGCGGCTGTAGCAATTCGCTTGCTGATGATCTGCTAAAGTATGGTGATCTACCAACTGGCCTTCTTCGATTATCGTGATGCCGTCCATGTGAGATTCGATGTTCTCACCGGCCATAAAGAAGTTCAAGTTGTTGCGCGTTAACTTTCCTCCAAAAGAAAACGTGCCCACATTTACGTGGCTGTCTCTTTCTTGTTTTACAGAAGTGCTGTCTACCAAAGAAGCTGTTTTTACATCGTTTTGAACTTTGTAATAACTCACTTTAGCGTTGCTGTCTGCGTAAATTTCTGTCACCGAATTTGTAAATACCATTGAAGTTGACAAACTCTGGTGTCGTTCTGTGATTTGAACCTGAGCACCCTGTTCTGCTATCACTAGATTACGGGGTTGAATCATTAGCTCCCTACCTTCGTCAGTCGTTAAATACACCACTTCTATTGGTTTGTTAACAACTTGGTTTTTAGGCACTCTAATGAATGCTCCGTCCTTTGCAAAAGCTGTATTTAGAGCAACCATTGCTTCGTCTTTTGGAGCAATACTTGAAAAGTGTTTTTCTAAAACTTCCGCATATTTTTTAGTTGCAGCATTGAATGTGCATACATCGTAATTCACATGCGATGTTTCCGAAAGCCAAGAGCTGTAAACACCATTGATGAATACGATTTTATATGTGTCAACTTCATTTAAGAAGTAACGCTTCACATCTTTAAATTCTATCGCTTTTTCCGTTTTAGGGAATATTTTGAAGTCGTGTTTTAAAATAGGCTTTAAATTGGTGTACTTCCATTCTTCATGACGTTTGGTAGGAAAGCCTAATTCCTCAAACGTCTTGAGTGCTTCACGTCTAATTTCGTGAATTGGAGTAGATGCCTGACCATTTAATTCGTTTTCGAAAACGATAAATGAAGACAGTAATTTTTCTTTTAACTGTTCCATTATTTAGCTTCAGCCAATTCATTTTTAATCCAGTCGTAACCTTTTTCTTCCAATTCGTGCGCCAAAGTTTTATCTCCACTTTTCACGATTTTACCATCGTAAAGTACATGCACAAAATCTGGAACAATATGATCTAACAAACGCTGATAATGAGTAATCACCACTACTGCGTTGTCTTTACTTTTCAATTTATTTACACCATTGGCAACAATGCGAAGTGCGTCGATGTCCAAGCCAGAATCCGTCTCATCTAAGATGGCGAGTTTTGGTTCGAGCATTGCTAATTGAAAAATCTCGTTACGTTTTTTCTCGCCTCCAGAGAAGCCTTCATTTAATGAACGACTTAGAAAACCTTTGTCCATTTCTAGCAGGCTCATTTTTTCACGCATCTTTTTCAACATCTCGCTTGCTGGCATAGGGTCTTGGCCTTGTGCTTTTCTGCTTTCGTTTATCGATGTTTTGATAAAATTAGAGACGCTGACTCCAGGAATCTCAATCGGATATTGAAACGAGAGAAAAACACCCTTGTGTGCTCTATCTTCTGGAGCCATGTCCATAATACTTTCACCATCTAAAGTAATGTCACCTTCGGTAACTTTATATTCTTCTCTTCCTGCAATTACACTAGACAGAGTGCTTTTGCCAGCGCCATTCGGCCCCATTATCGCGTGAACTTCGCCAGGTTTAACTTCTAAGTTAATCCCTTTTAAGATTTCGTTGTCTTCGATCCTTGCGTGGATGTTGTTAACTTTTAACATTTCAATCTAAGATTTGAGATTTGAGATTCAAGATTTGAGACATTCAAACCGCTTTCTCTATTCCCATTATAATTTTTTTCTATTTTCTTCCTAACTAATAACTAGTTACCCTTTTCTTACTCGGTTGAGGCAAATAAATTGCAAGTAACATTGCTATTGCAAAACCTATTGTAATTAAAAGCACCTCTATTAAATATTCACCTGGCATAACCCACACTTCTTTAAAGAAGTTCCAGCGGCCAAGTATTTCTACAACATTCCAAAACACTACTACAGTGGGAATGGCATAGCGTATGGCCGGAGCCATTCTGTTGAATTTAACCAATTTACTAATAAGGTAAACGCTCCAAATAAGTGAACCAAACATAACAGTGTAGGTTATCCAATGTTTGTCGCCAGCAATGTTATTGTCATAAACAAGCAGCAGAACGATGTAAAACAACCAAATCACAAAAACAGTTTCTATGGCAGTAGTATTTGCGTAATTTTTCTTTTTGTCCACTTTGCCTAAGGGAAGGTTCAATCCTGTCCACTTTTTAAGTGTCATGAAAAAGTTGCAACGTGTTTGACTATCTAAGAAAAAGTAAAGCGTTCCGGCAATTAATAAGCCAATGCTCGAAGGCATTATTAAATACTCTGGTTTCGTTACAATTTCTCCGTTTTCCATGAGCGGTGCAACACCCAATACTTCAGCTGCATAAACAAATGAAAACTCTATGAAGCCGGTCCAGATAAACAATCCCGCAAACAGTCCTAAGTAGGTCTGAGCATTTTCATTTCCTTCGTATTTCGTAGATATCATTAAAAGAATAATACCCAAAACACCGAGTGCAGTTGCACCATAGTATTTGTAAGTTTCTTCAATTAATATCATAACGGTATGACCTAATGGCATTGTAAAGAGCACAAGTACAAAGGCTAAAATTCCGATAAATGGTTTTTTGATTTTTACTGACATTTCAACAACCTCTTTTTACCCTACAGATCCTTCTAAACTTATTTCGAGTAGCTTTTGCGCCTCAACGGCAAATTCCATAGGTAGTTTATTGAGCACATCCTTACAGTAGCCATTTACAATTAATGCTATAGCTTCTTCTGTTCCGATTCCTCTTTGGTTACAGTAAAAAATTTGGTCTTCTCCAATTTTAGAAGTAGTTGCTTCATGTTCAACCTTCGCGGTTTTGTTTTGAGTTTCAATATATGGGAAGGTATGCGCACCACTTGTTGAACTCATCAACAGAGAATCACATTGAGAGAAGTTTCTAGCGTTAATCGCACGGGGTCCAATTTTCACCAAACCTCTATAACTGTTGTCGCTAAATCCAGCAGATATACCTTTTGAAATAATTGTGCTCTTTGTGTTTTTCCCAAGATGAATCATCTTCGTTCCCGTGTCTGCTTGCTGGTAGTTGTTCGTTACAGCAACAGAATAGAATTCACCTACGGAATTGTCACCTTTTAAAATACAGCTTGGGTATTTCCATGTCACAGCAGAGCCTGTTTCAACTTGTGTCCAAGAAATTTTCGCATTCTTTTCGCACATTCCGCGTTTCGTTACGAAATTGAAAACGCCACCTTTTCCGTCTTTGTCGCCTGGATACCAGTTTTGAACGGTAGAGTATTTTATTTCAGCATCGTCCAACGCGATAAGCTCAACAACAGCCGCATGCAATTGATTTTCATCACGCTGAGGCGCAGTACAACCTTCTAGGTATGAACAGTAACTTCCCTTGTCTGCAACAACCAAAGTTCTTTCAAACTGCCCTGTTCCAGATTCATTAATTCGGAAATAAGTACTTAACTCTACGGGGCATCTTACACCCTTTGGGATATAGCAAAATGAACCATCCGTGAAAACGGCAGAATTTAAAGCCGCATAAAAGTTATCTGATTTTGGTACAACCGTGCCAATGTGTTTTTGAACGAGCTCAGGGTGTTCCTGAATAGCCTCGCTCATTGACATGAAAATAATGCCTAACTCGGCAAGTTTCGCTTTAAATGTTGTGGCAACAGAAACAGAGTCAATAACCACATCCATGGCTACCCCTGTTAATTTCTTTTGTTCATTTATAGAAATGCCTAGCTTTTCAAATGTCTTTAAAAGCTCAGGGTCCACCTGGTCTAAACTCTCTAGCTCTACTTTTTGCTTTGGAGCAGAGTAGTAAGAAATGGCTTGAAAATCAGGTTTCGTATAGTGCACATTTGCCCATTCAGGCTCCGTCATACTCTCCCAGATTTTATATGCATCTAATCTCCAATCCAAAAGCCATTTCGGTTCTTCTTTTTTTGTGGAAATCATGCGAATAACATCCTCGCTTAACCCAGCTGGTATTTTATCAGATTCAATATTAGTCGTGAAACCGTATTTGTACTCTGACTCTGTTACTTCATTTAATAGTTTTTCTTCACTCATTATCTCAATATCAACAGGAGTTTATACTGCAAAGCTTTCACCACAGCCGCACGTTCTAGATGCATTCGGGTTGTTAAATGAAAAGCCTTTTCCATTGAGGCCTCCACTATATTCTAACGTAGTGCCTAAAAGGTAAAGAAGACTTTTTTTGTCAACAAGAATGCGAACTCCATTGTCTTCAAACAACTTGTCTTCATCGTTACTCTCTGCAGTAAAGTCCATTTTATATGATAAACCAGAACAACCGCCACTTTCCACGCCAACACGTATGAAGCTTTGTTCTAGCTGCATTCCGTCTTCTTGCATAAGGCTCGTTACCTTGCTTTTTGCTGTATCAGATACTTTAATCATGCTTATTTAGATTGATTCTAAATTCGGTGACAAATATATACATTCGTTAAAATTTAGCGTACCCAAACTGTGACTTATCTTAACTTCCACTTTCGAGCTATTATACCTTTGTATTTTCTGTATTTTGTTTATCAAATATTAGAGGAGAAGGACGTTTGTAGAGAGTTATCCTTAGTTTATTTGAAATCAGTGCGTTAGTTTGTTTTTAAAGCGGTCTATTTTTAATAGTTTTGCTTTTAAAATTTCACAACTTTATTTACTTTGCTAGCATGAATCTAGGAGTCTGCATAAGTGATTTGTTATTTGACCACGACTGCGTTGTAGTTGAGGGTTTTGGTGGTTTTGTGTGTCAAGAATTTAATGCGCACATTAATGAGGCCACGCAAATGTTTGTTCCTCCTTCAAAAAAAGTGAGCTTTCAAAGTGCGCTTTCTGAAACCAATTATCTTTTGGAACATTACGTAGTAAAGCAACGTAACGTTTCATTTGAAACAGCTAAAAAACTTATAGGAGCTGAGGTATCTGTTTGGAAAGAAGATCTGAAACAAGGAAGTCATATTAAACTCGAAGATGTAGGACGGATTTACATCAATAGTGAAAAGAAAATTACTTTTCAGTCAGATATAAACGCGAATTTTAATACTGACTCTTTTGGTTTAGGGATTTTTAGATTTCCAGTTTTAAGAGACGAAACATCAATTCCTATAAGAGATGCGGTAGTTTCAGCTAGCGCCAAAACAACAAGAGTTTCTGGAGTTTGGCAAAAAGCTGCAATGGTTGCAGCAGTTCTTGGTTTATTCTACATCGGCTCTCAAAAGTCAGATTTCGATTCTTTCAATATTGCATCTTTTAACCCCTTTCAATATTCAAGAACAATTGAAGAGCCAGCTAAAGAGACAATAGCTGTAGATGTATTGGTTGAGGAAGAGTTCACCTCTTCTTTAGGTTCGGTAAACACAGAAGTAAAGGAGTTGCCAGAATTGCTGGAAGTAAATAAAGCAAAACCATTTCACATAATTGTTGGAGCGTTTAAAGTTCAAGAAAATGCAAGTGCTTACATGCAACAATTGCGAGAAAGCGGTTTAGAAAATGCTCAGTATTTTCACGAAAAGGGATTTTACCGCGTGAGTGTAGATAAATTCGTGACACGTAATGAAGCAGTTTCTTCACTTTCTGATATTAAGCGTAAAATTCAAAAAGGCGCTTGGATTTACCGTAAATAAAATTTCTACTTTTGCCGCAAAAATTGCGGAATGAAAGTTAAAAGTCCAAAGGAATCTCATACGATAATGACTGAGATTGTCCTTCCTAACGATACTAACAATTTAGGTAATCTTTTTGGTGGTCAACTCTTGTCTTGGATGGACAGATGTTCCGCAATCGCTGCGCATAGGCATTGTAAAAAACAAGTGGTTACGGCAGCGGTCAACAATGTTTCTTTTAATCAAGCTATTCCAATTGCAAGTATTGTGACGCTAGAAGCGAAGGTTTCTAGAGCATTTAAATCATCTATGGAAGTGTTTGTGGATGTGTATGTAGAAGATCAAAAGATTGATGGAAAACGCACATATACCAATGAAGCGATTTACACTTTCGTTGCTGTAGACGAGTTTGGTAAACCTGTTACCATTCCTAGTATCGAGCCAAATACTAAAATTGAGAAACAACGGTTTAAGGGTGCCTTGCGAAGAAAGCAAATGGGTTTGATACTATCAGGGAAAATGAAGCCTAGTGATGCTTTAGAATTGAAGGCGCTTTTTATAGAAGAGTAATCGAGACTGATACAACTCCGACAAGAATCGAAATCCAAATAAGGAGCTCTCTTAACATAAACAGTTTAATGTATTGCAAGTAATTGGCGAACAATACAGAGAGCGCAAAGAGAGTTGCTAATAAATGTTCAGGTTTGCTCCCAAACAGTATGAAGAGTGTCAAGGAGACAATAAATTGAATATTTAAAATGGAGAGGATTTTTCTTTTTAAGACAGGCGCTTTTCTTAGAGCTTTGAAATATTCGATTTGTGCGAGCAAAAAGAAAATGAAAACAAATGTAATTTGAATCGCGTTCGTTTCAATTTGTATTAGGTCAACCGAGACAATGTTCCAAAGTCTAAATTTTGATAAAAATTCTTCTTGATAGTCAAAGAGAAATACGATACCAAGTAGGATTAAAAAGCTAATCGCAAAACTATAAAATGGCAATATGAATTTTCTCCAGCCACTGTGGCTATCAATAGTGGCTTGCCAAAAAGAAACAAGCAAGAATCCAACTCCAATTGGGCTCAGCCATGTTAGAACAAAGGATAGTAAACCAGCGTTTAAATGAAATCCAACTTGGTTGTTATCAGTCCCGTTCAGAATATTGTAAGTGTTCAAGTAAAAAAGGGCGATGAGTAATACTTCTAAAGAATGTTCAAAATGCAATGGTGTAGCTATCCAAGAAATGAAAATAGCTAAAAATAGTGGAGAGTAATAGTTGTTGGCGGTAATCCGAAAGCTGTTGTTAAAAATAGATGAACTCAGAAAGATACTTAGGATAAGTACCGTAAATGTGCCAGCCAGCTCAATCCAATTTGAAGCTATGAAATTGGTAAAACAATCAATACAATTCAAATAGTAAATAGTGCTCCAAAGAGCAATAGAAAATAAAACTAGCCAGATGGATAATCCCAATTTAATATTTGAAAAAAGTTTAGATAGCATTAACCTATTACCTTATTTTTGTGATTCAATATTAAACCCTTAGTGGAAATGTTAAGAAATTTTTTTGAAGGACTTGGAGATTTTCTTGAATGGACATTCCAGATACTTCCAATTTTAGCTGACTTTGGCATGAACATCGTGTTTATGGTGATTATTTCAATCGCACTTATCTATTGGTTGGCCCAAATGGTAAAACATCAAAAAGCCGGAGAGAATTAATCACCGGCTTTTTTTATCTACAGGTCAAACCCGATATCTTTTCTGTAATACTTTCCGTTAAAATCTACCTTGTAGATTGATTTGTAGGAATTTAAAAGCGCTGCTTGCTTGTCTTCTCCATAAGATGTAAAAGCAAGAACTCTTCCTCCAGATGTCACAATCTTATTTTCTTCTTCACGTGTACCTGCATGAAAAACAATAGAGTCTGCAACATTCTCTAGACCTATTATTTCTTTGCCTTTAGAATAACTTCCGGGGTAACCTCCAGAAACTGCCATGACCGTTACGGCTGCTCTTGAATCAAATTCAATTTTCTTTTCTCCTAGTGTTCCATTTCCACATGCTTTTAAAAGTTCAGCGAAATCAGAGTTTAATCGAGGAAGGACTACTTCCGTTTCCGGATCGCCTAGCCGTGCGTTATATTCGATAACAAAAGGTTCTCCTTTTACCTCAATGAGTCCAAAAAAGATAAATCCTTTATAGTCGATATTGTCTTTCTTTAATCCAGTAACAGTTGGTTTTACAATGCGTTCTTCGACCTTTTGCATCATTTCGTCATCCACAAAAGACACTGGTGAAACAGCGCCCATTCCTCCGGTATTTAAACCAGTGTCACCTTCACCAATCCGTTTGTAATCTTTTGCTTCTGGCAGAATAACATAATCTTCACCATCTGTTAATGCAAATACAGAAAACTCTAATCCGTCTAAGAATTCTTCAATTACAACAGTACTACTTGCATCACCAAATTTTGCATCTAGCAGCATGTTGTTCAATTCTTCTTTTGCCGTTTGTAAATCACTGATGATTAATACACCTTTTCCAGCTGCTAGGCCGTCTGCCTTAAGAACATAGGGAGGCAGAAGCGTTTCTAGAAATGCTTTTCCTTGTGCAACGGTTTCTCCCGTAAAACTTTGGTATTTAGCTGTAGGTACATCATGGCGAAACATGAATTTTTTTGAAAATTCTTTACTTCCCTCTAATTGAGCTCCATGTTTTTTTGGCCCAATGACATTAACGCTACTCAAACTTTCGTCATCAGAAATTTTATCATGAATACCTTCAACAAGAGGTGCTTCTGGGCCAACGACTACTGTGTCAATAGAATGACCTAAAATGAAGTCTTTCAGTTCTTCAAAATTGCTAAAATCGAAACTTACATTTTCAGCACTTGACGCAGTGCCTGGGTTTCCTGGGCATGCGTAAAGATTCTTTACAAGATTGCTTTGAGCGAGCTTCCAGCAGATTGCATGTTCTCTTCCTCCAGAGCCAATTACAAGTATTTTCATGATTGAAATTTAAGTGAAGCAAAGGTAACAAAGCACCTGTTTATTGAATACATAAACAACGTTAAAAACAGGGTTAATAATTATTGAATTTTAATTATTCAAGCCGAATGGCTTGGCGCTTTAATAGGTTTGAGGTGAAAGTGGTACCCAAGATAAAAGCGCACATACGTGTGTAATCTACCGACTGGTGCAACTTCATTAATCCAATTGGTTAAGACATACGATGTAAGAGATAACCCTCCAAAAAAATGTACGAATTGAACTCCAATTGCACACGCCCTAAGTATTAAGGCCAAGCCGCGTATTTACATCCACCTGCGAGTTGTCTTGGAATTTGTAAATGCCATCGAAATATTAAACACCTAGAACGAGCATTAAACTGGCATTGAACCGCTCATGAAATACAAATGTATAAACGTACCTAATATTGAATGTCACATTAAAATATTTAATACTAACGAGTCCGTTGGGAGATTCTGAAGAATCTGAAATAATGGGCTCTCTGTGGGTGTATTAATCTATTTGAACTCACCAGAGACTCTGATGAGAACGGAGACTGCACTTTTTTCTGCTGTTTATTTTGAAAAATGAGATCTCGGCAGGAAAAGCGACCGTGGTTTAGCCATAATAAATTCTTTAAAAAAAGTTTGTGTTCGGAATCTAGGAAATTCCTAACTAGATCCATTGTTGCCAACATCAGGATTGAGCAACTTATAGCCTTTGCACTCTAGGTAAAATGTACCGAAATAAAACTTCCTTAATGTTGGTCGAAATGAAATTGATATACCTTCAGATTTTTCATAGTTTGTGTTGGCTATGCTAAGTTTGGGAATTACTTAACTTACTTCAAAATTTAATTCTTTATAAGAACCATTAATTCCATATTTGGGCTTCAGCAAGTTTGATGTGAACCGGAAGAACGATTGATCTTTGCGAAAAACAATAATGAAATAGTTCTGAAAATCGAATAATGCCGAGAGTGAAAGTCGCTGTCTGTAGTCTTGAATGTAAGCGTTGTCATAGTCAATCGCAACTTGGCCTTCTTCTAATTCTTGTGAGAATGAACTCAGGGAAAGGCACAGAAAAAGCAAAAGAGATATAACGTGTTTATTCATTTAATTGTTTACAGAAATCAGCAGAACCTGCCCAAGTTTAATTTATTCGTTTGAAAGTTTTTTAACAATTGGCAAATCTGCTTCGGCCCAATTTAAAGTGTGTAATTCATTTTTAGATAGCCACCTGAATTCAGAGTGTTCATGCAACGTTAATTCTTCAATGTTGGCCACTTTACATTTTAATGCAATTAGTTTAATTCCACTTTTCTCGTGTAAAGAGACCTCGAAAATATGTCCAACTATGGTTTTCAAGTTCAGCTCCTCTAGTAATTCTCTGGCAAGAGCTGTTTTTAAATTTTCATCTTTTTCGCATTTGCCACCCGGAAATTCCCATTGCAATGGAAGCTTCATTTTAGAGGAGCGTTGACAGCACAAATAGGTGTTACCTTTTTTTATAATTGCGCAAACGACTGTTATCCAATTCACTTTTGGTATGGTTTTTTATACAGACAAGGTATACTATCTAAAACTACTAAAAGCATGAAAAAAATTATCCTATTGACGCTTGTTGTTCTAAATATTCAAGCGTATGCAATCGAGAAAAAAGTAGAAACTAAAATTGAAAGTGTTACTGTGTTCTTTTCTGGGGCGCAAGTTACGCGAACCTTTAAAGCCGATATTTCTGTTGGTGAATCAGAGATTGTTTTGTCTCAATTAGAAAATGCAATCAATGCGAATTCAATTCAAGTAAGGGGCGAAGGTGACTTTGTGATCAAGTCTTTCTTTACGCGCACTAATTACTTGGAGCCGAAAGATTATTCTGGAGAAATAAAAGAATTCGCAGCTCAGTTGAAAGAGTTGAATTTAACATTAGAAGAGTTAAATGTGGACCTCACGGTTTTAAGCGATGAGGAAAACCTTATTCTAAACAATAGGCAGCTCGCAGGTCAACAATCTGGATTAAAAATCGAAGAGCTTAAAAGTGCCGCTGAATTCTACCGTTCGCGACTTAAAGAAATTAGGATTGAGAAATTAGATGTTACGCGAGAGATAGCGAAGAATTATGCTGAAAAGCAAAAAATTCAAAATCAGATGTATCAGATTAGATCTGTGCGACAAGAATCTGTTGAAGAAATGGTGATTAAGATTAAAGCGATAAAAAGCGGTATGGCAAATTTTGTAATTTCTTATTTCGTGCCTTCAGCATCTTGGGTGCCCTTTTATGAGGTGAATGTCGAATCTGTAAACAAGCCAATTGATCTGGTGTACAAGGCAAGTGTGACTCAAAATACAGGTGTAAACTGGGATGGCATTGAGCTGACCTTATCTACAACACAACCCAATTTAAGTGGACAAGTTCCCGTGCTGTCTCCTTGGTATTTAAATTTTGTTAAGCAGAGAACACAACGTGCCCCGACAAGAGTAAACCATCAGGCAAAACGGTCTTCAAATTATTTAGGTGCGGGTGTTACGGGTTTTGTGAGAGGAACAGTTGTGGATACAGATTCGAGAGAGGCTCTGCCTGCTGCAACGGTTATTGCCTTAGATGCAAATGGGAATACTATTTCTGGCGCCTCCGCAGATATTGACGGCAACTTCAAAATTGATCTAAAGCAAAAAGCTTTTACGCTTAAAATAAATTACATCGGCTATGAGTCTCAATTGTTACCATTAAATGGAAATCAAATTCAGGTCCAAATGTTTTCTTCTGAAATGATTTTAGAAGAAATTATGGTTTCTGATGATATGGAGATGTCAGAAAAAGTAATAGCTCATTCTCAAATACAGAGTAATTCCGTGCAGAGAACTCCAGCTAACGGGGGTAAAGTAAATGGAACGAGTTCAGGTCCGAAAACAAAGACAAAAACATATCAAGCATCTCAGGTTGCTCAAAAGGCAACTTTTTTCGACTATAAAATAAAGGGTAAGAACACGATTCCATCAAGCAATTTGGCAGAGGTTGTGCATATCCAAAACATTGAAGTGCCAGCCAAATACGAATACCAGTCGGTACCTAAATTGGATAAGGATGTTTTCTTGGTGGCAAGAATTTATGGATGGGAAGACTACAACTTATTGAATGGTTCTGCACGCTTGTATTTTGAAAAAACCTTCGTAGGAGAGTCGTATTTAGATGTTCAGTTTACACAAGATACGCTTGGCCTTTCTTTGGGTAGAGATAAAAACATTGTTGTGTCAAGAGATAAAGTTGCCGAGCAAAGCGGAGTAATGAGCATGGGTGGAAACAAAAAAGAAGTACGTGAGTTTAAAATTCAAGTGCGAAACAATAAAAGTCAGTCGATATTATTACGCGTAAATGATCAAGTGCCGGTTTCTACGAATAAAAAAATTACAGTAAAACTCGAAGAAACATCTGAGGCGGAAGAAACAGAAACTACGGGAATGTTGAAATGGATGTTGATTCTAGAGCCATCTATGACTCAGGAATATTTGATTAAATACAGTGTTACATATCCCCATGATAAAATGGTTAACCTGATAGAATGAAAAAAATTAACCTTTTTTGCGGACTTGCAGAAGTGATGACGCTTATTAAAGTGAGGGTAGTAGTTTTTCATAGGTTTTGGTTAAAATCCCGATCGGTTCTCCGGTCGGGATTTTTCATTTTATAATAGGGCCTAAAAATAATTTGCGGACTTCCTGTCCGAAGAGCGCTTATGTAGTATATGAGTATTTCATATTCATAGGTTTTGGTTTGTTAAGTGAATCCCGGCTGTTTTTCTAGCTGGGATTCTTTTTTAGACTAGACTCATTTCTCGAAATTATTTCTGTATTCGATCTAATTCGGTTGCCTTTTGAAAATCAGTTGGATAATGAGACTATTCTCTTATTTATCTAATGCTTTAGATGTGATAGGAATCAAAATAGCCGCGACTTAATTTCTCAACCCTTTTTAACATCAAGGGTATTAAGGAAAAGGGAGTAGTTTTTCATAGTTTTTGGTTAAGGTCCTGGTTAGTTTTCCAGTCGGGACTTTCTTTTTTCTATACTCTTTTAATACTGCAACCTCTGTTTTGGGTTTCTTTTACCTGTATCTCTTCGCCTGCACCCAATGCATTCATAGCGTCATTTAAAAAGAATTTTTTGGCAGTTTTTTCCTTGCTTTCATATTTGTCGTTTATCGCGCCCTTGTAAACCAAATTCATATCAGCATCAAACAGATAAATGTGTGGAGTGGTGTTTGCGCCAAAGGCATTTGCCAATTTAGAATTCGAATCAACCAAGTAAGGCATGGTATAACTTTCTTTCGAGGCGTGCTCTTTCATCATCTCCATAGAGTCATCTCCATTTCTCTTGGCTTCATTAGAATTAATTAAAACTACACCAATGTCATTCTTCTTACCCAATTCATTTAGCGGATTGTATTGATTTTCCCAGCCAAGGACATACGGGCACGTGTTGCAAGAGAAAATAACGAGAAGTCCATTTTCTAATTTTGCATCGGCAAGGCTCATTTTCTTTCCAGAGATGTCTTCCATTTTTTCTTTTTGCAAAGGAGCGGAATCGCCAATGTTTAGCGATTTCTTATTTCCTGCCGCTATTATCATCATTACTCCGAAGAGCAAAAGCGCTACTTTTTTCATATGTAATTATTATAGTTTATAAAAATAAAAGAAAGGGTTTTTGTTCAATCCTTACAAGGTTTAAAAATTCTTAGGTTTGGCCATATTGCTGTAACAGCGATCTGTTGAAACTTAAACTTCTCGAATTATGCTGCAAACTATCGATTGGATTGTAATAATTAGTTTTCTCGTATTAATTATTAGTATTGGTATAAGCTTCACACAAAAGGCTGGAGGTAACCTCACAAATTTCTTTTTAGGTGGTAGAAACTTGCCTTGGTACTTGGCTGGTATTTCTATGGTGGCTACAACCTTTGCCGCAGACACACCTTTGGCGGTAACTGAGTTGGTAGGAGATTATGGTATTTCTGGGAACTGGTTGTGGTGGAATTTGCTTGCGGGAGGGATGTTAACAACCTTCTTTTTTGCCAACATGTGGCGCAGAGCAAACATCGTAACAGAAATAGAATTTATAGAAATACGCTATTCAGGAAAACCCGCTGCTTTTTTACGTGGTTTCAAATCCATTTATATGGGATTGCTTATGAACGTCCTGATCATTGGCTGGGTGAACTTGGCCATGATTACAATTTTAGAAGGGTTCTTTGGCATCCCTAAATTGGAGGCTTTTATTTATACCGGTATTGGTATGGCTTTGGTGGCCGTTTACAGTTCTCTTTCTGGGCTCTTGGGTGTCGTTATAACGGATGTTATTCAATTTGTTATCGCTATTGGCGGAAGTGTGATTTTGGCATTATTAGTTATTAATTCAGAAGAAGTGGGAGGCATTGAAGGTTTGAAGACGGCTTTGCCTCAAGGGTCTTTAGATTTCTTTCCAAGCTTAGAAAGCGATACTTCTCTTACTGAAACATTGACTATTACCGGTGCTCAGTTCTTAGCCTTTTTTGGTTTTATCTGGTGGGCCAGTTGGTACCCTGGTGCAGAGCCTGGTGGCGGAGGTTACATCGCACAACGCATGATGAGTACTAAGAATGAAAAGCATGCGGTTGGCGCAACATTGTTTTTTCAAATAGCACATTATTGTGTGCGTCCATGGCCGTGGATCTTAGTCGGTCTGAGTGCAATTGTTCTCTACAGTTTGCCTCATCAAGATTTCCCCCAAGATTTAGAAAAACGAATTTCATTATTGTCCGAGGCGAAAGACATTCCCGAAAAAGTGTTTTACATGAGTGACAAAGCTTTTGAAGAGTACAAAGAAGAACAAGGGCTTTCTGATATGGAAATTGAGCAAATCCATGCATTTGTGATGAGTTGGGTTGGCGATGACGAACAGCGTAAAGAAGCATTGATTTATAAAACAGACAAGCGCTACGGCTACGTATTTGCCATGAAGCAATTCTTGCCGCCAGGATTAATGGGGCTTCTGCTCGTTAGCTTTTTTGCGGCTTACATGAGTACAATTTCTACGCAACTGAATTGGGGAGCGAGTTATTTGGTCAATGACTTTTATGCTCGGTTTATATACAAACCGAAGGAAGAAGAACATTTAGAAGATGGTGTAAGCGTAGAGAAAGATGCGCAGAAAAAGTTTGTGGCTGTCTCTCGATTGGTTACGGTCCTCTTGATGATTGTCGGCCTCATTGTAAGCTGGTACATAAATAGTATTACAGCAGTTTGGCAGTTTATAATGGAATGTGGAGCTGGTCTCGGTTTGGTTTTAATCTTAAGATGGTATTGGTGGCGCATTAACGCTTGGAGCGAAATCGTGGCAACATTGGCTCCGTTTGTAGGCTATGCCTTGGCGCATTACGTTTTAGATTTGGAGTTTCCGTACAGCTTTTTTGTTACTGTTGGTTTCACTACTGTAAGTTGGATTGTAGCTACTTTCGTAACGGCACCAACTCGACTAGAGACGTTAAGAGCATTTTATAAAAAAATTGAACCCGATGGATTTTGGAATGCCGCTCAACTGAGTGGTGAGCCCGAACTCAAGAAGAAATCGAACATTTTAAATTTAACGGTGTGTTGGGTTTCTGCCTTAGTTATGACTTATGGCCTTCTGTTTACTCTTGGAAAACTAATATTGCAAGAATGGCAAAGCGGTTTCATTTGGATGGCTGTTACGCTCGTTTCATTTGCAGTGTTTATGGTCTTTATAAAACGGACGAAGATTTTTAGTTAAATTATTACCCACAGAGAGCACAATGCTTTCCACAAAATACTCAAAGTCTTACTCTGGAGAACTTGGCATAGTTAAAACTCTGTCTACTCTGCGCCTTCTTTGTGTAACTCTGCGGCTATATTGTTTAGAGTTCAGACCACTCATTATTTAAAAAATTAATTACCTCGAAATTTTCTTCAAAATAGAACGCAAATACAAATCTTCAACGCGCTCTCTTGCCCAAGGTGTTTTGCGCAAAAATTTTAAACTAGATTTAACGGAGGGGTTCGTAGTGAAGCACTTAATATTTATTCGACTACCTAAATCTTCAAAGCCATGTTTTTCAACAAGCTCTTCAACTATCGTGGCGAGCTTAATGCCGTGTAGAGGGTTGTTCGGTTGGCCTTTTGTTTCTTTTGGGTTTTCAGATGCATTCATTTTTAGGATTTTAAAGCTCTTCAAGTTTTATGTCCCCAACAGCCAAAATGAGATTGTTGTTGCCATTGTAAAATTCGCAAGAAGCTCCCGACATTGAATTGAGTTTAGTTTTGATTTTGAAACTCAAATCAAATCCGGTATTTGTCGATTGGGCAAACACATAATTTGAAGTGTCAATTGTGTTTGTCCAGACGCAGGGGTAACGTTGGTCGCAGTTTCCTATTGACAAATTATATGAAGAAGTGCTGTCGGAATAGACAACGGTATCATTAAGCACAATGTCGCCTAAAGAAATGCCGTAGTGTAATCCGCTGTTCAAGCCATTTTGAAAATACAGTTCCCAGGTTGAATCTATTAACTCATCAAATGAGAGATAATTTAGCGCAAAACTGTCTCCGTTGATTATAACACTTCCAGATACAGAGTATTCTTGTGGAATAGAATCAGGACAAAAAGAATCCTCCTGTTGCACGACAGTTGCTTTTTCGCAGCTGATTAACCCAATAAATAATAGAATAAGGTAGATTGGTTTATTCATAATTATAGATTCTAAGTTTTCTGCTTTTTCTTACGTGCAGCCGGAAATAGAATGTTGTTCAAAATCAAACGGTAGCCGGGCGAATTTGGAAAAAGATCTAAGTCGGTTTTTGGGTCGCCTACGTAATGACGGTAATCTTCCGGATCGTGACCTCCGTAAAATGTAAAGAAGCCTTTACCGTATTCGGCATGAATGTAACGTGCCTCGCCTACGTCTTTGTTCTGACCCATAATAAGCACATTCGATTTTACTAAGTGGGTTCTAAAAGCTGTGGTTTGCCCCATAAAACCTTTCACAACTCTAGTGTGGTTTTGACATAACATAGTTGGTACAACATCCCATTTTGCAGAGTATTCAAAAAGGGTGAAATAATCATTGCGTGCTTCTACTTCGTTTCCGCGTCTAGAATCTATGTCTGAAAACTCGTATGTGTTTGGGTCTTTCACTAAAGTGAAATCGCTAAACGCGAGTGTTTTGCTGTAGGCAATTTTCTTTTGGTAATTCGGTTCTGAGGGATCGCCATCAAACATCGGTTCGCAAATGTCAACACCTTCCGCGCTAAGCGCAATGTCGTAACTGTCCGTAGCTGAACACATGGCAAATAGAAATCCACCGTTTGAGGTGAACTCTTTTATTTTTTTAGCGACTGCTAGTTTTTGTTCGGATACTTTATTGTAGCCCAAATCTTTGGCGAGCATTTCAAACTCCTTTTTCTGCTGAATGTACCATGGGGCATTTTTATAGGAACGGTAGAACTTACCGTACTGCCCTGTAAAATCTTCGTGGTGCAAATGCAGCCAATTGTAATCACCAAGTTTATCTTCCAGTACTTCTCGGTCATAAACCATATCATATGGAATTTCCGCGTAAGTGAGAACCATTGTTACCGCATCATCCCACGGCTGTTTAGTAGAAGGGGAGTAGACGGCCACTTTTGGTGCTTTGTCTAGTTTTACGGCTTCCATGTTTACAGCCGGACTTGCAATTTCTTCAAATAGCGAACCTGCTTGAGCAATGGAAATGACATTGAAACTTACTCCTCTTACCTGGCATTCTTTTTTAAAGTTTTCGCTGTAGGGTAGGAGAAAACTTCCGCCACGGTAATTGAGTAACCAATGGATGGAAACGTCTTGGTCTAATACCCAAAACGCAATGCCGTAAGCTTTTAAATGATTGGTCTGTCCGTCTGCATCCATAGGAATAAGGATGCTTTGAGCAACGAGGTTAAGTGGTAATACAAGTACTAATACTAGTCTAAAAAGGATCGTCACCTGGTATTATATTTCCGCCTGAATTACCTTCCATAGAATTATAATCCGAGCCATTCATACTGCTGCCAATGAGCTGTTCGCCCATGAAATCATCATTTTCTTCCAGGTCTGAGAACTTTGCCATATGCCCTTCAAATTTAAGCCTAATATCGTCTAAGCCACCGTTACGGTGTTTTGCCACGATTAGTTCTCCTTGTCCTGCGCATGGAGTGCCATCTTCCCATTCTTCAATCTTATAATATTCTGGTCTAAAGATGAAAGAAACGATATCTGCATCTTGCTCAATTGCACCAGATTCACGTAAATCAGAAAGTTGAGGTCTTTTGTTTCCACCTCTTGTTTCTACTGCTCTACTCAGCTGCGATAGTGCGATTACAGGAATGCTCAATTCTTTGGCAATACCTTTTAACGAACGAGATATCATAGATATTTCCTGTTCACGGTTTCCGCCACCATCTTTTCCTCCGGCTGTCATCAATTGCAAATAATCTATAACCACAATTTTTACACCATGCTGTGCAACCAACCTGCGGCATTTGGCGCGCAAATCGAAAATAGAAAGGGCAGGAGTATCGTCAATAAACAGCGGTGCATTTTCTAAAGTTTTCACTTTGGTCAACAGTTGTTGCCATTCTGTATCGTCTAGGTTTCCTTTTCGGAGTTTCTCAGAACTTAAGCCTGTCTCGCTCGAAATAAGACGTGTAATCAACTGCACAGAAGACATCTCCAAGGAGAATACACCAACAGGTGCGTTGTGCTCAACAGCCATGTTCCGGGCCATAGACAATACAAATGCTGTTTTTCCCATACCAGGGCGAGCTGCGAGAATAACTAAATCTGAAGGTTGCCATCCAGAAATGAGTGCATCTAGTTTTGTAAATCCAGATGGGATTCCACTCATGCCTTCGCGCTTAGAAATGTCTTCTATGTTCTTTAAGGCCTGAACGATCAGTGATTGTGAAGTCTCGTAATTCTTCTTGATGTTTCCTTCCGCTATTTGAAAGAGTTTGTCTTCAGCACTATCTAGCAATTCTAAAACGTCAGTGCTCTCGTCAAAAGCATCGTTTATAATTTCAGAAGAAATTCTTATGAGCTCTCGTTGAAGGTATTTTTGAAGGATAATTCGTGCGTGATATTCAACGTGCGCAGCAGATGAAACTTTTGTGGATAGCATTGCTAAATAATGCTCACCTCCAACTAAATCCATTTTGCCCGTTTTGCGCAAATAATTCGCCACAGTAATTATGTCTATTGGCTCAGATTTTCCAAATAAATCTTTAATGGCTTCATAGATCCAAGTGTGGGCTTCTTTATAGAAACATTGCGCATCTAAAATATCGATAACATCGTTTACGGCAGACTTGTCAATTAACAGGGCTCCAATTACAACCTCCTCAATGTCAACAGCTTGAGGAGGCACCCTTCCTTTTTCTAGGGCTACGACTTGACTTGATCTTGTACTTGTTTTTGAGGAGAAATTCTGTTGTGTTGACATGCGATCAAAAGTATATAAATTGGTTTTAGAATAGGGGAGGAAATTGTCAGTTGTTGATAACTCGTTCGCCATATTTTTGAATTCTTTTTATAGCCTAGGATTACGCTAATTTTTAAAGATTCAAAACCGTTTTATGGCCATTTTGATTTCCAATTGAATCATTTATTTGCCAACCAAGGGCTTCTGAAATTCGTTAAAGCGAAGTGAATCGTGCTTAAGCGATTGAAGTTGCTTAAAGGCTTAAGAAGTTCTAAATTGGAGCCCGTCAATAATATAGTGTATGCAGAAGTCTATAAATGTGCGGTTATTTCTTGTTTGCTTCATAGTATTGAGTGCAACATCCCTATTTTCTCAATTCAGAATTATACCCAATGTTGTGGTTTTTGGAAACGTTGATGAAACTCAAAAAGATTCGATACAGGTTACCATTTATAACGATCTGCCGTATGATTTAAAAGTAAACGGAGTTGTGCCTTTTGATTTGTACGACACTTATGCCTTTTCAACGTTTCCCGCGGTGTTTACAGTGCCTGCCTATTCTGGAGCTCCAGTTTGGGTTTACTTTTCTCCAGATCAAAATATGCAGTATGAGCAAATTTTAGTCTTTCAAACAGAGAGTCGAGGTGCTCTCACGCTAAGTGTAAAAGGACAAGGGGTGTTCTCTAACACTTACTATTCTTCAACAAAAAATAAAACGGAGGAGGTCTTAAAGACTACGTTCAATACACTTTTAGGAACTGGATATTCTGACAAAGGATATAGTGGGGCAAGAGATAAAATGTACGGAAGCATTGACAATGTGAATGGCGATGTGGAATGTGTTTACACAGGAAGAACGGCAACGTTTAATACGCGTGCTGGCGCAAATGCAAATAGTTTTAATTGCGAACATACTTGGCCTCAATCTTTATTCGGTAGCAATACACCGATGCGCAGCGATATACATCATTTGTATCCAACGGATGTAAATGCAAACAGCCAAAGAGGCAATTTGCCATTTGGTGTGGTGAATGGAACTCCAACTTGGCAGATGAATGGGTCTAAAAAAGGTGGAGGGAAGTTTGAGCCGAGAGATGTACAAAAAGGTGCCACGGCAAGAAGTATGCTTTATTTCGTTCTTCGCTATCAAAATTACTCTGGATTTTTAACAAGTCAGGAAGCTGTTTTGCGCACTTGGCATGACAGTTTTTCGCCATCTGCCAAAGACATACAGCGCAATAATGCTATTTATGCGGAACAAAATAACCGAAACCCATTTGTAGATTACCCTCAGTATAGTAAGCGTATTCAATCGATTTCAACGACGTCTTCAGCTTCAATTTTAGACTCTGTTTACGTTTCGGCAGACACTGTCTACTTTAAGAATTTGGTGACTCAAGATTCTTTGATTTTCCATGTTTCCATTTATAATGCAGGCAACAGAGATTTTATTCTGCAAAGTTTTGACCAGAATGTTACGACCGATTTCGAAATATTAAACCCACCAAGTAATATTGTGCTGGCGCCTGGTGAGTATTACGATGCAGAAGTGTATTTAGATAATCCATTTCCTGGAATCTATCCGATTCTTCTTATGACGAATAGAGGGAATACAAATGTGTATGCGCAAACTGCTCCAGGACTAGAGTTAGACGAGTGGATAGCTGAGCGTATTACGTCATATCCAAACCCTACAATAGATCATATCAATCTTTTTGCACCGATTAACGAAGTCTTGAGCTACCAATTTTTAGATGCTATGGGCAACGTTATTATGAATCGATCTTTTAGAAGTTCTACTGTGGTTGATACACGCATGTTGCCTTGGGGAAACTATTATTTGGCAGTTTACCGATACTCTCGATTGTACGTTCAGCCGATAATAAAAACGAGTAGATAGTCTTCTGTTATTTTACCTCATTTCTAATCATAAGGTTTGGCTTTCTAGTATTGCTTGTCCTTATTTCGAGATGTCAAACAACAAAGCAAATTTGCCAGACTCAATTGTCTTAAAATCTCCAGACAAATCGTAAACGCGGCAATTGATGGTGCCAGTAACTTTAACAGCACCAGTGCCACCCATTAATGATCCAACCGTCTCAAAATTCACGGAACTATTGCTTGCGCCTCCAAATCGAGTATCAGAAGTCCAAATGTTTCCGCTAGCATCTTTCCAATTTACTATTATTCCATCGTTGGTTTTATTTGAGAATGCTTGTGTTCCGGTAGAAAACATAGAGTACACTTCAGCATTTGAAGGATTAGATTTTCCTAGGTCGCCAATCATCAACATTTCTAAAGAATTCATGTCGCCAGAGTTAGATAAGGTAGCATAAGAGCGCTTGATGTTTCCTTCATCCTGACTGCCATTGCTGGCGATATAACCAGATTTTGCATCTTCGATCAATCTGTTTGTACCGTTGATATTTCCTTGAAAATAATAGTCTGCAGTTGGTGTTGAATTGCCGCCCCCAGGAGGTGTTGTAGGATCGCCAGTGCCAGTAGTTTCGTCTTTTGTACAGGCGCTTAACGCGACAACTGCACCAATTAAAATTGTGTAAAGAGCTTTCATAGAATGTTCTGTTTTAAGAATTGCCCCAAATCTAAATTTGGACCAGTAACGTTTTGTAGGAGAATTCATTTAGTTATTAACGATTGTTTTTTGATTTTGTAAATAAAAGTTTGGGCAAAAAAAAGCCCCGTTTCCGAAGTCTTGAAACGGGGCTGTACAAAATGAAGTATGCCTTATAGAACTTTTACGTTCACTGCATTTAATCCTTTTCTGCCTTCTGTTAATTCGAATTCAACTGCGTCACCATCTCTGATCTCATGAATCAAACCTGACTGGTGTACAAAATGTTCTTTGTTAGTGTCGTCTTCAGTGATGAAACCGAAACCTTTAGTTGCGTTGAAAAACTTTACTGTTCCTTTGCTCATTGTTAAATAATATTAATAAAATGCAAATTTACTTTTATTTACTTGCAAATGACCCCATTAGCTTGTATTCTTTTTTAGAGAAAGAACGCGTGTTTTAAAACTACTTTTGTAGCCATCTAAAAAAAATGTTGTGGGTAGTTTTAAGGAGCTTGGTGTAAATGCAGATTTTATAAAAGGTTTAGCTGATTTGAATATCGTTGAACCGACCGAAATTCAGAGTCAGGTGATTCCAGTTTTGTTGCATGACAAAACAGACTTAGTGGGTCAGGCCCATACTGGTACAGGGAAGACGGCAGCATTCGGATTACCTCTTTTACATAAAATTGACGTGAATCGTAGAGTAGTGCAGGGTCTAATCCTATGTCCAACACGCGAGTTAGGGCAGCAAGTGAAAAAGCAACTTTTTAAATACACGAAGTACACCGAGAAGATTTTTGTTGAAGCCGTTTACGGTGGCGAGAAAATTGATATTCAAATTGGAAACCTTAAAAGAACTACACACATTATTGTCGCTACACCTGGCAGATTAATTGACTTGGTAAAGCGCAAGGTAGTTGATTTACAGAATGTTAAAACCGTTGTTTTGGATGAAGCGGACGAAATGTTGAGTATGGGTTTCAAAAAAGAGCTAGAACAAATTTTAGAGTTTGTATCTGCTGCCGACAGTAAATGGTTATTTTCTGCAACTATGCCCCACGGCATTAAACAAATCGTAAACACACATCTTTCGGCTGATGCGGCTCGTATTCAAACAAGTGGAAAGAATGTTGTCAATAAAAACATTGAGCATCATTACCTCATATGCGATGAACACGATAAACTCAATGTGATAATGCAATTTCTAAGAACTCAAAATGGAGCGAGAGGAATGGTGTTTTGTAAGACGAAAGTAGCGACCCAAAAACTTGCAAAGCAGCTTGAGTCAAGAAATGTGAAGTCAGATGTTATTCACGGTGATCTTTTGCAAAAAGAACGCGATAAAGCGATGCGCGCATTTAAGAATGAATCGCTTCAAATATTAATTTCCACAGACATTGCCGCAAGGGGTATTGATGTTGCTGATCTATCTTTTGTTGTGCATTACCAATTGCCAGACAAACAAGAGTACTATACCCATAGAAGCGGCAGGACTGCAAGGGCGGGTAAAGAGGGACTTTCGTTGAGTTTGGTGACGACTTCAGAAATGAAACACATACGATTCTTTGAAAAAAACCTTGGAATTTCATTCAAGCAGATTAGAGCAATTAAGTAGATTTTCATACCTGATTTTAGAGGATGGCACGAGTGAAAAAATTACTTTCGCTAGATGCAGAATGAAGAAACCGACCTGATAAAATTATCCGCAAAATTTGTGAACAGCACTGCAAGCCACATTTTTTTAACGGGCAAAGCAGGTACAGGAAAAACCACTTTTTTAAAAAACCTTGCGCTACAAACGCACAAGAGTTTTGTCATTATTGCTCCTACTGGTATTGCCGCATTAAATGCACAAGGCGTTACCATTCATTCTCAGTTTTTATTTCCATTGGGGAGTTTCGTTCCTGTAAAAGATTCTCCTGGCAATCTTGGCTTAGCTGGCAATTTCTTTACGCAAACAACTCTTGCTTCGCGCCATCCTTTAAATTCAGTGCGTAAGAAGGTGCTTCGCGCTGTAGACTTAATAATTATTGATGAAGTAAGTATGCTTCGCGCGGATTTACTTGATGCCATTGACTACAGAATGCGAAGTGTGAAAGGAAACTTCAACCGCAGTTTTGGAGGAGCTCAAGTGCTAATGATTGGAGATTTATTTCAGTTGCCGCCAATTGTAAAGCCCATGGAATGGAGTGTTTTGCGCAGCTATTACAAAAGCATGCACTTTTTTGAGTCGCTAGCCATTCGTCAATCTGGAATGGTGTATATCGAGCTGGATAAAATTTTTAGACAACAAGACCAAAGCTTCATTAGTATCCTGAATAATCTGCGTAACAATATCGCGACAGAACAAGACATTAAAAAGCTGAACAGTTATTTTAGAACCGAAGAAGAAATTGGTTTTGAGCAAGATGTCGTGACAATAACGACACACAACCATAAGGCAGATTCTATTAACAAAAAGGAACTTGAAAATTTACCAGGACCTTCAGATTATTTCGAGGCTGAGGTGGAAGGTGATTTTCCTGAAAACCTATTTCCGATTCTTGAAACCATAGAATTGAAAGTTGGTGCCCAAATCATGTTTGTGAAGAACGATGCGAGTGGCGAAGCAAATTACTTCAACGGTAAGTTGGCTCGGGTAGATTATATGGATGACGAAGGCGTGACTGTTATTATGGCCGATACCCATACGTCATTCGTTTTGAAGCAAGAGCGTTGGGAAAATAAAAAGTATAAGGTTGACGAGAAAAGCAAGGAGCTTGAAGAAGAAGTGGTAGGGAGCTTTACTCAATATCCAGTAAAATTGGCATGGGCTGTAACGGTTCACAAAAGCCAGGGTTTAACATTCGATAAGGCTATAATTGATGTTGGCCAGGCCTTTGCGCCAGGTCAAGTTTATGTTGCGCTAAGTAGACTGAGAAGTTTAGACGGATTAATTCTGAGAACAAAAATTCAATCGAGCGCAATTTCTAACGACCACAATGTGGTGAGTTTCTCTAAAGAAAAGAACCACAAAGAATTGCTACCCTTGCAGTTGGAAAAAGAACAAGCCAACTATCTACAGCGACTATTGGCCTCAAGCTTTGACTTTTCGAATATTGAACAACAGCTCGGATATTTCAATACCAATAAAAAAGGGAAGCTCGAATTTGAAGACGAGAAACACCGCAATGCGATTCCAGAATTAAAAGAACGCATTCTTGATGAAAAAATAAACACCGCTAAATTCAGAAACCAGTTGCTGCGATTAGTGCAACAGGGCGATTTTGAACAATTGAAAGCGCGACTTGAAAAGGGAGTGACGTATTATTCTTCATTCTTGCAATTGGCTTTAAAGAAATTGCTAGGCCATGCGGCTGAGGTTGAGCAATTCACAAAAACAAAAACCTATTTAGCGGGAATCAGTGAGTTAGATCAGCTACTAATGAATTCATGGCGTGATGTTGAACGTGCTGCTGAAATGAGTGCTTGTATCTTAGAACAAAGAGATATTGTTCGGCAAGACGAAAAGCACGAAAAAAGAATACAAGCGCGTTTGGATTGGTTTGGAGAAGCACGCGATAAAGTGGAGGCGATACCTTCTGTCAATAGAAGAAAGACAGGGAGGAAAAGAAAATCTTCTGCCAAAAAAGAAAAAGGCGAGACGTATAAAATCACTTACGCTTTAATAAAAGAAGGAATGACTGTCAAGGAGATATCATTGATGCGAGAGCTTGCAGACTCAACTATAGAAAGTCACGTAGTTAAAGGAATTAACGAAGGTGAAGTAGATGTAAACGCAATATTGGGTGCAGAAGATGTGAAAACTATTTCTGAAAAAATCAAAAACTCACCAGCCAGCTTGTCTCTGGTTCACGATGCCTTTAACGGCAAGTATACTTACAATCAATTAAGAATGGTTCAAGCCCATATACGCGCATAATTTCTATTTTAGAGAGTAATCAAAACTCATGAAATATGTTGCTCAAAAACGGTTCTAGAGGAGCTGAAGTAAAGCAGCTTAAAGCTTTTCCGGAAGGTGGATATGTGTGGCACCTCGGTGAAAATGGCTCGCATCATATGCATACCCATGCTGTTGGTTTTGAAGTTTGCAACTTTGACTACTTACAAGAAGGAGGTTACAGCAAATGGAACAACGTTAATGAGAAGCGGATTTGGATTCCTAAAACATCGAGTAAATTTTACTCTTATGTTGCTACGTAAGCTTGAGATTCGCAAGTTGTAAAATTAGCGGCAGAATTTAGAAAACACCACTACTGGCACCGCTATTTTGATGAGCAGATTGAAAGTTTGCGCCAATTCATTTTATTCAATACTGAAAGAGATTCTATAGATGTGCGCGGCGGTCTAATTCAACAAGTGCAGCAACACGGAGCAAAAGGATTTGAGTTCAATTAAAGCACATTTTGCGGCAATACGAAAGGTATGTGGACACATACAAATACACGCAGAGATAAGTTTGTCATGTTTCCTCAACAAGAGCTGTTAGACATGCTTGTAGACCTGTAAAGCTTAAAGTTCTCGGTTTTGAATAAAGTCTGAAACTGAGCCATCCCAAAAACACTTCGAACAGCGGCCATCTTTAAACAGATGGTCGCAATTTGTATAGCCATACAGATGATGTGCACAATTGGGGCAAAGCCCTGGCATAGACGATACTTTATTAAAGTATAAGCTGTCGCATTCTGCACATGTAGAATGATTCATCATTTCATTGACTTTTGATGGATTGCGTAAAAAAACGCAATCAATTCTTACGTTCTGTAAATCAGGAAGGTGCTTGCTAAAGTTAAGTAATTGAAACCAAGATTTCAAGCAAAATAAAGAGGTTTTTTAAAACGTACACCTTTTTTAAAATAGAATCTGTTTTTCTAAGTGTTGTTCTTTTTATGTTTTTCTAATTCTGTTTGTGTAGGTGCAGGCTTATCTTTACCGCTAGACATGAAAATTACCAATCCCGCGGCAGCGGCTAGAGGTAAAATGAGGGCAATGACACCAATAACAATATTAATAGACATGAAATAAATTTGCTCTGAGTAAGTTGATAATTTGTTCAAATAAATCAGGGGGTAACTTAAGTGAATTTTATTCTATGTATGCGCCAGAAGAATAGGTGAGTTCGCAGCTGTGTGTATAGTTTTCGAAGATAATGCTAAATGGTTCTTCTCCATAAACCATTTTAAAAGGTTTTCCTTTGGGTAATATTCGATAATAGGCATGTGTTGCTTGCCAACATGTGAAAATGATTTCGGATATGTTTCTTTTTTCATATTTCAGATTCTCTTTTTGATGAACGCTGCAGTTCATACATCAGAGTGTATTTTAAGAACTTTGCGTAAGCAGAGTTCAGGCAAATAATCAAACCATAATAGCCATCTAGAAATCCGGCTTTAAAAATGTAATCTCTCAAAAATTTAAAGAAGGGGTTAAAAAGTATTGAAAACACATTTGAGTGTTTTCCTTTTTTGAAAGCTGCTTTTGCGCCAATTTCAGAAAACGACTGAATGGTTTTTATATGCTGATTTACGCTAGTAAAGGAATAATGTAGTAAATCGCCATTTAGCTTTTTTGTGGTTGCTGAATTTTGCATTTCTACAGAGTCGTGAGGGTTTTCGCCACCCCAATTGCCTTTGGTTCTATTCCAGATTCGTAATTTTACATCTGGATACCAGCCGCAATGTTTAATCCATTTTCCACAGTAATTGGTCAATCTATTAAAGCGATAGCTATCGTAATTAAAGATTTCTTTTTCTTTTCTAATTGCTTTTTCTAATTCAGAGTTTAGTGCTTCGTCAGCATCTAAAGAAAGAATGTAATCATACTCAGCTTGGCGCATGGCAAAGTTTTTCTGTTCAATGTGTCCTTCAAATTTATTTTGGAGGAATCGGACATTCTTTTCAATACAAATGGCTTCTGTTCTGTCTGTAGAAAAGGAATCAACTACTAAAATTTCGTCAGTAACGCCCTTTAGAGAATCAATACACCTTCCGATGTTTTTCTCTTCGTTAAACGTTATAATCACTCCTGAGAGTTTTGAAGGGTTTTTCATAGTTCTGCTAAGTGGTAAATATAGACTTTGAAATAAAGATTTCGGAAAACCAAATTGCTTTGTTCTTTCTGGTTTCTGAAAAATTAATATCGAATGCTCTTGAAAGCCTGATTTAGTTAGGCTTTAGTTTAGTGGCTTTAGTGATTTTACTGAGGCGGCTTCCTTAATTATTATTTTGTTAGTTATTTGAATATTAGAAAAATTGTAACCTTATTAGACTCTAAATTCCTAGACTGTGAAAATTGGTATTAATTATGTCTAATAAATGAATTATGTTTGGCTATGTTTTTTTAAAAAAAACACAAGGTTTCTTGAAAGTAACAAATGAAAAAACAGTACTAACAATAATCTAAGGTTAAATAAAAACACTTTGGGTTAGAAAACAAAAGTTAAACGAAATGAGAAAAAATTTAATTGCTGCACTTGCATTCGCAACAGTCTCTTTGGTATTTACAAATTGTAAAAAAGAAAATGAAGGAGACGGAGGTTCAACAGAAGAATTTTTAGCTTCAATGAATGTTGAAACAAAACATGCTGTTCTTGAAGATTACACAGGTGTGAGATGTGGATTTTGTCCTGATGGACATGCAAGAGCTCAAGCCTTAATTGATCAATATGGCGATAACGTTGTTGTTTTAGGAGTGAATGCTGGTTCTTATGCGGCTCCTTCTTCAGGTTGGGCAAATTTTACTACACCTTATGGCCCTGCTTTTATCAGCTTAGCAAAACCATCTGGCTATCCAAATGGGAGTGTAAACAGAGTGAAATACGCTCCAGCGGGAACAAGTGGGACTTCAATGTCTAGAGGTGCCTGGAAATCGGCAGCTGAAGCTGTTATGATCGAGAATTCTCCTGTAAACATTGGCGCAAAAGCAACATTCAACAGTTCTACTCGTGAGCTCACAATAAAAGTTGATGCATACTACACTGCAGATGGCAATGGCGCAAACAAACTTAATATTGCATTGTTACAAAGCGGAATGGTGGCTAACCAGTCAGGGGGCGGTCAAAATTACGTTCACAAACATGTATTAAGAGATTTAATTACTGGTCAATGGGGTGACGACATTCCTGCAGAAAATACGACTGCCGGTTCAAGTTACAGCAAAACATTTACCTACACTGTTCCTGCAGATTTTAACGGTCCAGTTATTCCTCCAGGCGGTGGCGAAGTTTTCATTCAAGATTGTAAATTGGCAGTATATATTGCTGAAGGTCAAGAAAACATCTATACTGGAATTAATGTTACAATTGATTAATTTGAGTTTGTAAAAAACAGATTTTAAGTATTAAAAAGCCCTCGTGAGAGGGCTTTTGCATTTAGCCCATTTCGTGATTTTAGATGAGTTTGAGTTGTATTTGTCTACGTGTTGAAACACGCTGCCAAAGAATTTAAACTTTCTAAATAGTCGAGCTCCATTGGTGAAAGTCGAATGAAAGGAAATCAAAATACCCCTCAATCGTAGCACGAGTTCTAAGTTTGCTTTGGAACTCACTTGTATGGCTCTTTTTACGTTCCGGATGTTTTAAAACAGCATTCATGTAGCTGTAAAATATTCGCAAGAGTTCTTTGTCTCTTTTTGTCATTTACTCCATCTCGCTTTTCGCCATTCATTTTGCTCTTTTTTGTCTAAGAAAGTCCAGGCGACAATACGGCCTGTTTTGTTGCCTTGGCCTACTAATATAATTTTCACATCTGTGGCGCCTGCCTTTTTCATAAAACGAACTAAAATTTCTTCGTGACTTCTTTTAGCGATAAGTGTTGTAAACCAAAAACAAGATTTTCCAAATTCTTGGCCTTCGTCAATCAGTGATCTTATGAATTGAATCTCACCTCCTTGGCACCAAAGTTCTGCATTTTGGCCACCAAAGTTGAGCTCAACTTTATCGACTTTCTTTTTGTTCAGGTTGCTCAGTTTTCGCAGCGACCCGGCATTAGCCGATTCGAGAGAACTGTGAAAAGGAGGGTTGCATACAAGGATGTCAACGCGCTCGTCTTTGTTTAAAACGTCTCTTAGTTTATTGTTTGAGTTCGCTTGAAGTCTTAAATCGACTTTGTTTTTTAGAGCTGGGTTTTTATCGACAATAGTTTGAGAAGCCGCAATGGATTTAGCGTCTATATCTGAACCGATAAACGTCCAGCCGTACTCTTGAACACCAACAATAGGGTAGATACAACTTGCGCCAACACCGAGGTCTAAAGCTGTGATATTGTTTGGCATTCTTCCAAAGTTAGACGAAGTGATAAGGTCGGCAGCATAATGAATGTAATCTGCTCGCCCAGGAATTGGTGGAACCAAATAGCCCTCTGGGATATCCCAAAAATCTATGTTGTAATGTTTTTTAAGAAGTGCAGTGTTTAAGGACTTTACTGCTTTTGCATCGGAGAAATTAATAGAGTCATCACTAAACTTATTTGGCTTTACAAATTCTTTCAGTTCGGGCAATTCCTCAATCAATTCTGGGAAATCGTAACGCTCTCTGTGTTCGTTTCTCGGGTGTAGAACCGACTTTACTTTTGGGAATTTCTTTTTAGGTTCCATCTAAAATTTTAAATTTTCAGCATCTACCATTGTCACCCATTTCTTCATTTTCTTTTGTATCACTTTAAAGTGATGTTGCTCATCTGGTGAAATTAAGCTAATGGCCTCACCTGGGTTTTCTGCGCGGCCTGTTCGTCCAATTCTGTGGATGTAATCTTTCGGCGAGCGCGGCAATTCGTAGTTTATTACGATAGGAAGAAACTCAATGTCAATACCACGAGATAATAAATCGGTGGTAACCAACACACGCAAAGTACCGTCTTTAAATCCGGCAAGAGAGTCTTTCCTCGTCTTTTGGCTTTTCTTACTGTGTGTTGCTTTTGCAGGAATGCCATTTTTCATCAGCTTATCTGCAACTTGATCTGCCTTGTAGGTGGAGGATGTAAATATTAAGACTTGATTTAAGTCTTTGCTTTTTATTAAGTGGCGCAGCAATGGGCCTTTCTTTTCATCGTCCACCCAATAACCAGTTTGCTCTATTAAATCGAGGTTTTCTTCTTTCTCTTCTTCAATTTGTATAACCTGCGGCTGATGTAAAATGAGCTGCTTTATTTCTTCTACTTGATTGCTCAGGGTAGCCGAGAACAAAAGGTTTTGTCTTTTATAGGGAAGGACTTTAAAGATGTTGTTCATCTCTTCGCGAAAGCCAAGATTCAACATTTTATCCGCTTCATCGAGCACAAGAATCTGAAGTCTTCTAAAGCTTATCGCACTTGATTCGTATAATTCTAAAAGTCGCCCGGGTGTGGCAACCAAAACGTTAGTGCCGTAAACGGCTTTCATTTGAGGGTTGATGGACACACCTCCGTAAACTGCCAATGAGCGAATCGGCTTGCGCATTGCTTTACCAAAGGTGTAAAATACTTCTTGGACTTGAATAGCGAGTTCTCGCGTTGGAACCAAAACCAAAGCTGCAATATCTCGGCTTTTTTCTAAGGTTTCATCTTGTAATTGGCTTAAAATGGGAAGCGCAAAACTTGCGGTTTTTCCAGATCCTGTTTTTGCAATTCCTAAGACATCTTGCCCTTTTAAAATAGCAGGGATGGCCTTTTTCTGAATAGGGTAGGGCTTTTTGTATTTCTGCTCGGTTAAGGTGTTAAGAATTTCTTTGGGTAAACCCAATGATGAAAACGACATAGAGTGCATGTTGAGTGTTGTTGCCTTCGGTTTTGAAAGCGTGTGCAAATATCTGTTTTTGTAATCGAACTGTTCACGGGCGTCAGTGGTCAGACAGCCGGTAAAAGTCAACAAAAAAAAATTATTTGTTTTTATCTTGAAAATCGAGATTTCTAATGCCTAATGCTTTTAAAAATTGTTTGCCTTTTATCTTTAAGACCTCTTTTGTTGTGGTTGCCAATTTTCGTGCTTTGGAGTCATCAGGGCGTGAGATAAATTTAGAATCTCTGTATTTAAAATCTTTTCCTAACTCTGTATAGAAATAGGTGTAGAACGATTTTCTTGATTCTCCTTCTGGTACATTTATTTTGTTGTAACCGTGAGGTGAGTTGTCATCTGTATAAAAAATAAGTGCTCTATTAAATGTCGGGGACACTTTGTTGTACATCTTTTTCATGCCTTTGTCCCAAACTTCTAGATCGCCACCGTAGTGGGGTTGCCAGTTTTTATTCAAGTAAACTAACAGATTTATGCGTCTCCAAAGATTCGCCTGTGGATTCATGTTTACATCGACATGCACATCTACATAACTTCCGTTTTTGCCTTGGTGTACGCCACTGCCGAGAGCATCCATCGTTGTTTTTAGATCGTCAATGCCCGTTAGTTGCGACATGATTTTACACCATGCTTCACTTTTTATTACTTCTCTTACTTCTGAGAAAATAGGATCCCAGCGGTCGAAATGGTAATCTTCACTTTTATCTTCATTCAGACTTTTGCGCTTCACGTTAAGTGAATCTATTTGTGGAAAATTGTGGTAGAGTCTATCTGCAACTGCTTCGTTAAAGAAATTTTCAATCACAATGTGCCTGTAGGGAACAGCATTGTCAAACTTATCACGCCATGCCTTTATTGCTTCTGGCGAAGTGTGTTTTGGATTTATGATTGAATTGATATCCATATTTTATTTAAATGAGCAGCAAAGTTAATTAACAAATTTTAGGAAGACATGATTTATGTTGAGCGCTATGTTAAAGAAAGGTTAGTCTTTTTTGCGCGCTCTTTTGGTGAGGAAATTCATCGCATTGTAGAACAAGTTGGGCGTTGTGTTTTTAAATGGAACAGAGAATGTCTCCCATTTACCTATTAAAACGCTCTTTTTTTCTTTTTCAACTGCACTCACTAATTTTTTAGCCAGCTCTTCAGGTTTCATTCCTTTTTCTTGGGCCACAGAGTTCTTGCCTAAAACTTTTCCATCTGCGGTGTAGCTAGATTTAGTAACATCAGTATTGATAAAACCAGGAGTCACCATCATGACCTGAATATTGGTGTCTCTTAATTCTTCGCGTAAGCTATCGTAATAGCCATAAAGCGCATGCTTGCTAGCGGCATAGGCTGCAAGACTTGGTGAGCCAAATTTGCCTAGAATGCTTCCGGTGGTGCAGATCATGCCGGCATTGTTTTTTATGAAGTGCGGAAGAATGGCCTTTGTGAGCATCACGTGTCCCCAGAAGTTTACTTCCATGACTCTGCGTTCTACCTTGGCGTCCATTTTTATAACATCGCCCATGTGGCCGACGCCACCATTGTTTATAAGTATGTCAATATTAGGTGTGAGTTTTAAAACATCGTCAACCCATGTTGCCGCATTGATGCTGTCTTCTAAATCTAATGAGTAAATGAGAATGGTGCTGCTCGAAGCGCATTCCTTTTTAACACGCTCCAACTCTTCCTTCCGTCTTGCGGATAATACTAGCGTTACATTCTTCTTTGAGAGTTCTTTGGCTATAGCCTCGCCAATGCCTGACGAAGCACCGGTAATCCAAATGGTTTTGTTGTTCAAGTTCATTAAAAAGAAATGAAATATTTGCTGTCGCAAGTTATTCAAACTCTTGGACCTGAGTTGAGCATTAAAAATGCGCATCAGATTTTAAATAAAAAGGGACATACAAGGCTTCTTTTAGAAATTGTAGCGGGCTACAATGAAAAAAGCGAACGCGGTATTTTGGTTTTATTTGAAAAATATCCCTGTCAATACGCTATTTTTACACTGCAGTTTTCTACCTAAAATTATCTCAAAATAGCCAACTGTATTTTCGTTAAATTTAGTTGACTCCCACAGATTTAAAAGCGTTCTGGAGCCAAGTTTAATGTTAAATTCGTGTCTTGCCTTTTAGCCTTCCAAATATTTTTTGTTTGAGGGTTGTGAGAAGTTAAAAGCTGATTATATTTGCAGCCCGATTTACGGAAGAAAAAGAACACGATTAAAGATATTATATAATGAAACGTACATTTCAACCATCAAGAAAGAAAAGAACCAACAAGCACGGTTTCCGCAAGCGTATGGCTTCTGTAGGTGGAATTAAAGTAATCAACGCTCGCAGAGCGAAAGGAAGAAAGAAGTTAACGATTTCTGATGAGAACAATCACAAAGGTTAATTGATGATTTTCTTTTGAACTAAATAATAAAAGGTGTTGCCAATGGCAACACCTTTTTTTTAGGTCAATTTTTAAGAAAACTTAGTACACTAAATACAAATACATAAATTCGTTTTTTAAAAATACGTTCTCAAATATGCCCAAGAATAATTCAATAAAATCAATTCTTATTATCGGTAGCGGACCTATTGTAATTGGTCAGGCTTGCGAATTTGACTATGCTGGATCACAAGCTTCGCGCTCGCTTAGAGAAGAAGGTATAGAAGTGACCTTAATTAACTCGAATCCTGCAACTATTATGACCGATAAGGTTGTTGCTGATCATATTTATTTATTGCCGCTAGAAATAGAATCTTTAGAAAAGATCTTAAAGGAGCGTCAGATTGATGCTGTGTTACCAACAATGGGTGGGCAAACGGCATTGAATTTATGTATCGAGGCAGACAAAGCTGGAATTTGGGAAGAGAACAACGTTGACATTATTGGTGTTGATATTGAAGCGATAAACATTACGGAGGATCGTGATCAGTTTAAAGAATTGATGCGCAAGATTGACATCCCTGTAGCTCCAGCAAAAATTGCTGAGTCTTACTTAGAAGGGAAGTCAGTGGCACAAGAATTCGGTTTTCCTTTAGTAATCCGTCCGAGTTTCACCTTAGGTGGAACAGGCGCGGCATTTGTATTTAAGGAAGAAGATTTTGACAAGGCGCTTACACGCGGTCTTGAGTCTTCTCCAATTCACCAAGTGCTTATCGATAAGGCTTTGTTGGGTTGGAAAGAATATGAGCTTGAGCTTTTAAGAGATGAAAACGACAATGTAATTATCATCTGTTCTATCGAGAACATGGATCCAATGGGAATTCATACAGGTGACTCCATTACAGTTGCGCCAGCCATGACATTGAGTGATACTACGTATCAGAAAATGCGTGATATGGCAATAAAGATGATGCGAAGCATCGGAACTTTTGCAGGTGGATGTAATGTGCAGTTTGCAGTAAGTCCGGATGAAAATGAAGATATCGTTGCCATTGAGATTAATCCACGTGTGTCGCGTTCATCGGCATTAGCTTCAAAGGCGACTGGTTATCCAATTGCAAAAATTGCAGCTAAACTGGCCATTGGTTACACTTTAGATGAGTTGATGAACCAAATCACCAAAACGACAACTGCTTATTTCGAGCCTACTTTAGATTATGTTATTGTTAAAATTCCACGTTGGAATTTTGAAAAGTTTGAAGGTGCAGACACTCGATTAGGCCTACAAATGAAGTCGGTTGGAGAAGTGATGGGTATTGGGCGTTCTTTTCAAGAAGCATTGCATAAGGCAACCCAGTCTTTAGAGATAAAGCGAAATGGTCTAGGTGCGGACGGTAAAGGTGAATCTAGCCAAGATGTTATTTTACACAAACTTGAGTATGCAAGTTCTGATCGCGTATTCGTAATCTACGATGCTATTCAAATGGGAATTGCATTGCGTAAGATTCATGAGATTACTGGAATCGACATGTGGTTCTTAAAACAAATTGAAGAGCTTGTAAAGATTCAGTCTGAGATTGAAAAACATACAAAAGAAAGCATTCCAAGAGATTTGATGATTGAGGCAAAAACTAAAGGGTTTGCGGATCGTCAGCTAGCGCATATGATGCATTGTTTAGAAAGTGAAGTGCATTCTAAACGAACTGAAATGGACATTAAGCGTGTTTGGAAATTGGTGGATACATGTGCTGCTGAATTCCCAGCACAAACTCCATATTACTATTCTACATTTGAAAATGACATAGAAAAAGGTGGCGAAGCGTATTCTGAAAACGAAAGTGTTGTTTCAGAAAAAGAAAAAATCATCGTTCTAGGTTCAGGTCCTAACCGTATTGGCCAAGGTATAGAGTTTGACTATTCTTGTGTGCATGGTGTGCTAGCAGCGAAAGAATGTGGCTACGAAACAATCATGATCAATTGTAATCCTGAAACGGTTTCTACAGATTTCGATACTTCGGATAAACTGTATTTCGAGCCTGTATTTTGGGAGCACATCTACGATATCATTTTGCATGAAAAGCCAAAAGGTGTTATCGTTCAATTAGGTGGACAAACTGCTTTGAAATTGGCTGAGAAATTAGAACGCTACGGCATACAAATTATGGGTACCAGCTATGACGCTTTAGATTTGGCTGAAGACCGTGGTCGTTTTTCAAATCTTTTAAAAGAAATTGATATTCCTTATCCTGAGTTTGATGTGGCAACAACTGCCGATGAAGCTTTAGATATCGCTGATAATTTAGGATTCCCAATCTTGGTAAGACCATCATACGTGTTAGGTGGGCAAGGGATGAAAATTGTAATTAACAAAGACGAACTAGAGCACCACGTTGTTGAGCTGTTTAAGGAGTTTGAAGGCAATCAAGTGTTGTTAGATCATTATTTAGATGGTGCAATTGAAGCTGAAGCAGATGCTATTTGTGACGGTGAAAATGTTTATATCATCGGGATAATGGAGCACGTTGAGCCTTGCGGGATTCACTCGGGTGATTCTAGCGCAATGTTACCTCCATTTAACTTAGGTGATTTAGTAATGCAACAGATAAAAGACCATACGGTCAAAATCGCGAAAGCGCTAGATACGGTTGGCTTGATCAATATTCAGTTTGCGATTAAAGATGATATCGTTTACATCATTGAAGCGAATCCAAGAGCATCTAGAACTGTTCCGTTTATCTGTAAAGCATATGGCGAACCTTACGTGAATTACGCTGCGAAAGTAATGTTGGGTGAGAAGAAGGTTACAGACTTTACTTTCAATCCTCAGCTGGAAGGTTGGGCAATAAAAATACCTGTATTTAGTTTCTCTAAATTCCCGAATGTGGACAAGAACTTAGGGCCTGAAATGAAATCGACTGGAGAGAAAATATACTTCATTGAAAACTTAAAAGACCCGGTGTTTAGAAAGCTTTACAGCGAACGTAAACTCTACTTAAGTAGATAAGTATAAATGGGAAAGTTCATTCTACTCACCATATTAGCCTACTTCATTTTTAGATGGCTCGACCGCATTTTAAAAGGCGGAAAGAAGACTCAGCCGCAAGGCAATACCAGGGGTTCTTCTAGCTCGAAAGCAGAGAGTACAAGTCAGCCAAATACAAAGTCTATGATTAAAGATGATGTTGGCGAGTACGTTGATTTTGAAGAGGTGAAAGAAGACGATTCCGAGAAGAAATAATACATGGCGTTTCTAAAAAGATTAAAATTCTATTTAATTGGAGTGGGCATTGGTTCGCTCATTGTCTTCGGTATGTTTGGTGGGAGAGACGACATTAGTTGCTCTTATTTTCCGGAAGCCCGTACGTTAAAGAACATTGGTGAAAAGGAGTTGGCAGCATCTGAAAAAGCCAACTGTCAGTACGCTTGCGCAGGATATGACAGCACAGTAATTAAAGATTTGTTGATTTCTGGAGATGTTGATTTTGGTAAGAGCGAGACTAAAAAATCAAGTTGCAACGTCTATTACATTTCTGCAGAAAGCAATGGTAAAAATGTAGTCGCTTACTTCGAAAATTGCGATTCTACAGCTACAATCTTAAAATTTGATTTGCCCGTTACAATGATGTGTGATTGTAATTAAGACAAAAAGCTATACGTTCTATTTAATAGTGACTTGTATTCTACTTCTCTTTTTGAACTCAATTTGAGTAAAGTAAAAAGACATTCCTAAAGAGAAAATAAAATAGAAGGACACGATAGCGGTCCCAAAAGGAAGTAAGTCATCTAAACCAAACCAATTGCCATATTGGTAAATGAGAATACCAACAAAAGCAAAACGGATGATTTCGAATATCCAGGCAAGTCTATTTTTATCCATAAGCTCGGTATAACTAAAAATGCTCACAAAAATAAATGTACCATAGAGGTAAATTCCAGATAAACCGATGTTGGCAATGTTTCCAAAGAAGTAAGACATGAGCATTAAAGTGGTAAGCATTTGAAAGATGGCCCAACTTGTTAAAGCATTAGAATTTTGGGTTCCGAATTTTTTAAAGTTGTAGGCGTTTTCAATTTTAGCAACAGGGTATTTTTCTTCAAAACCTTCAGGTCTCCAACCTGTTGGCATAAACCATATTTTGAGTTTGTCACTCCAATTCTCAGCTCGCCACGCATCTTGTGTTAAAAGCCATAGATGCTGAAAGTTGATTTTAAACGGATTCCATGTTCTTGCAGGTCTGGATATGCCATAGACTGGGGGCACTTCTTTTAGCTCTTCTTGAAAAGTACCAAACCATTTATCCCAGAAAATGAATATCTGAGACAAATTCTTGTCTATGTATTCTTTGTTAATCGCATGATGCACGCGGTGGTGGGAAGGCGTGACTAGAATGTTTTCAAGAAAGCCAAGCTTTCCAATATACCGGGTATGGTACCAAAACTGAAGAAATAATTGAATAGGCAACAGAACCGCAATTACTCTTGAGGGAACTCCGAGGAGCGCTGCTGGCAGGAGTAAAAAAGTAAAAAATGCGAATATGCTGGAAATAGATTGGCGCAACGCACACGATAAATTAAACTCTTCACTGCTGTGGTGAATGACATGTCGATTCCAAAACAAATTAATTTTATGCGACCATCGGTGCACCCAATAGCCCTGAAAGTCGATGACAATAAAAGCCACTGCATACACTAAGAAACTGCTCTTTAAAGTATAAATAGCCAGGTGCTCAACCATCCAATTGTAAGAGATGATGGCAACGCTTAAACCTAAAACGCTTTTGGTGACGTTGGTCATGCCAGAACTAATACTGGCAACGCTATCCATGTATGGAGCATAGTCCACTTTTTTGTAATACCCATACATCTTTTCAAGAATGATGAGGACTAAAAAGAGAGGCATGGCAATCAATAAGACTTTACCGTATTCTTCCATTACAGATGCAATATGCAGCTAAAAACGGAAATCTAGAAATAAGAATTCCATCTGCTGCTGGTATATGAAGTTGTATCTAGATTATGATTTTATTTTGCAAACCGCAAGCGTTCGCAAAATGAGCATTACAAATTTTGTTTTCATTTAGAAATTTTTGTAGAGGTAGGCCGCCACTGTGACATCTATATTTTAGCTTTTGTTGCGTTCTACTCCGGAAGTTCAAAAGCTTATTTAATGGAATCTCTTCTTGAGAATACGATTGTTAATTATTGAAATTTAGAGAAAGTAATTCTTAAAAAAAATGAGCGAGCCACGATAATCGCGGCTTGCTCGTTATGCTTAATTCGCGCAAGCTGAAATATCATAAGAGGATCTTGACCATCTCAAATATTGATCTTGGTCATATTCTCTTTTTACAACTTCACCACCGCATACAAATTTCATGTAGTTTGAAGAAGAATTTCCATTTCCTAAATCCACTGTTAAAGTGTCGTTTAGAAAAGTGTAGGCTTCATTGCCTGGAATAGCATCAGTAATTGTTATGGTATCCCAATTGCAATTTGGGGCTATACAATACACTGTATACCTCAAATTATTTTCGAAGATATACGCTGTGTTTGGATAGTCTTCTATTACCCACAAACCTTCAATACTATATTCTGGAAAAGTGCCTCCAATTTCTTCTTTTTTACACCCAAATAGTACTAGCAATAATAAAGTTGATGTGATCAATAGGTTTCTCATTTTCTTTTTGTTTAAATATTGAAACAGTGCTAAAAACGGAATTTTGATTCAAATAGTCTTCACGCATAGAAGTGAACATGCACCAATCATGCGCCTAACTAATCATGACTATTTTATGGTGGGTTCTAAGTAAAAAAAAATAACCACGAAAGGAAACTAGTTCTTTTCGTGGTTATTGTGTTTCGACACAAACTGTGTCCGATTACGATTGTTCAGAAAAGTGGCCCCAACAAAACAATGGTGTTCCTTATTTCTTCAAAAGCAGCTTGGCAACTTTCACCTCATCTTCAATTTGCATAACAATAAGATAAAGACCAGCTGGCTGATTTAGTTGCAGCATTTCACTTGATGCAATATTCGTTTCGGAATAAACCAACTTGCCAGAAGTGCTGTATATTTTTAAGTTGCTAATATTACCTTGAATGACATCAATTTTAAACGTTCCGGTGGAAGGGTTTGGGTAGACACTTGCAGTTGCAGGTTCGATTTGATCTACACTTAAATTACCACCCACGTTACCATAAACAAATTCCCACCTGCCCCAGGTCGTGCCACTTGGGTATACTCCTTCTTCCCAATACAATTTGTCTTCTATTAAACATGCAATTCCAGCAACGTCATTTGTTAAAAGTGAAGTAACATTCATTGTGTCGGTAATAGGAATGTTATGATAAAACAAAAAACCACCTGCATCAATTAAAGTATCTTCAGCTATAATATTACCTTGAGAATCTGTAATCTTCCACTCAAGAACATTCGCATTACTGGGCCAAGTTAAATAGTTCCCAGGATGATGTAATTTAACTAAACCAGTATCAGACACATTAACTGATAAGTTCATCATGTCGCAACCAACTTGTGCTTGTGTTGTTTGAGATAGCCCTAAAGCAATAACGAGTGTAAATAGAAATTTTTTCATAAAAATTGTTATTATTGAATGAGCTGTAAATATGCACTACTTATACATTTCAATCTTCACGTTTAGCCGTGAAATCGCGATTATCACCCTCATAAGTGATTTTTAAACGCTTATACTTGGATCATTTGATGTTTTAATTGCCTCCAGCAGTAATGAAATTTTTTTGTACTTAGATTCTTTTATTTCGAAGTATTCATACATTCTTCTCAATGAGGAGCCAATTCCATCAACACTCATAAAAGCTTTCTCAGCTATTTCCTTATTTGTAATAACAGGGTCTTCAAATAGAATAGTCAGAACCTTCCAATCGGTTTCATTTAAGCTTCTATTGAGTTTAAATTCTATTTTTTCTCTAGACAGCTCAAACTTATTGGAGTCAACTACTAATTCGTTGCTTGTATTTAGCTTGAGACTCTTTATTTCCTCAAGTAATAGATCTCTCCTTTCCCTGTTCTTTTTATTATTCGATATAAAATAAAAGAGAAGTCCGGCAATTAAAACTACAGATATCGCAATAATACCAAACGTCCTCTTGAGCTGTCTTAATTCAAGCGCTGCTTTTTCTGTTTCGCTTTCTCGTTTACTTTCATATAGTCTTAACTCATAATCTGTTTTAACAGTTTCTCTAGCAACAGCATAACTGTTTTTTTTAATTTGAATACTGTCTTGATATGCTGTATGCAGCTCAAGCATTTTAAGCGATAGGTTTAATTTGTTTTGGTATTTGTAGCATTTATAAAGAAGCTCGTATAGTTCGTTTTTTGATTCTAATGATGCGCTTTTTTGCAGGTTGGCCTCAATAGCCTCAGCTTTTATTGCTGCTGAATCTATGTTGTATTCAAAAATGAGTTGTGCTAAAATTATTTGTGCGTTTAGAATTCCACTTTCATTTTTAAATTCAGTAGTGAGTGTTAAGTTCTTTTCTGCAAAATCATTGGCAATGTCGAGTTGGTTTAATTTGAGATGAATCTTAGCCAATAGGGCATAACACCTTGCCCTTAATACCTTATCATCCTTTTGCAGCAGAAGCTCAAGCGCTTGATTAAAAGAAGATTTCGCCTCCAAATACTCTTCCTGTTTAAAGTGTATTGAACCAATATACATTTGATTGATAGTTGAAGCTGTTATATTAGCGCCAATGTTTTGGATGATTTCATAGGATTTTTGATAATAACTTAGCGCTAACCCATAATTTCCAATTTGCTCGTTAATTTTGCCTAAGCCCGAAAGCATCATGGCTGCATAAGACATTTCTTCCTGCTCTTTAAAGATATTAAGAGCATCGTAATAAGATCGTGTTGCTTCCAGAAATTTTGATTGATCTAAAAAAACATTTCCTAAGTTGCCTGTTACAATTGCTTTTAGCACAGGATTATTCATTTCGTCTGCAATGACAGCAGCCTCTTGGTATAGTTTTTTTGATTTTTCTAACTCACCTCTATCTCGGTAAATGATTCCTTGACTAATAAGAACTCCATAGACTGCGTGAAGTGCATTCTTTTCTTTAGCCAATCCATAGTAATACTCTAGGGCCATTAAGGCCGAATCTGGCTGCACGCGTTGATTTAGGCTATAATATTTTTCTAGAGCATGGAATCTAACAGAATCCGATTCATTTTCGTTTTCGGCAATTTTCAGCAAGGAATTTGTTGAAACTTGAGCATGAAAGGTGCTACCAAGGAATAAGAAAAAAAGGAAAAAGAAAGATGTTCTATTCGAAAGCACTTTTTGTTGTTTTTATTCAATTACTTCTTTCTGCGCTGAAGTTCCTGTTTAATCAACTGTAATTCTCTCCCTGTTTGCCCTTTCACAGAAGTGTTTTCTTCTGCACGTCTAAACAAGTAAGGCATAACATCCGCTAATGGGCCAAAAGGAAGATATTTAACTACGTTGTAGCCTTCGTGCGCAACGTTCATACTAATGTTGTCACTCATGCCAAACAATTGAGCCATGTAAACTTTTGGGTCATTCTTTGCAATTTTAAACTCATCTAATTTGTGTAAACACAATTGTGTGCTATCTGCATTATGCGTTGCAATAACAGAGTAAACAATTTCGTGGTTTGCAATGAGCAAATCTACCGCAGCATTAAAGTCATTATCGGTATCTTCTTTAGTCAGTTGAATCGGACTTTTGTATCCCATTTCACCTGCGCGTGCTCTTTCTTTTTCCATATAAGCACCACGCACAATCTTCACTCCATAGAAATAGTTGTTTTTTCTGGCTCGTATTATGGCAGATTTCAAATGGTCCAACCTATCCCAACGGTACATTTGGGCAGTATTGTAAATTAAGGCTTTCTCAGTGTTGTAAGTTTCCATTAAGCCAGTAACGATGTCATCAATGGGCTGCTGTATCCAGCTTTCTTCCGCATCTACTAAAACAGGAATGCCTTCAGCTTTAGCGGCATCGGCCACCATTTTAAACCGCACCAATACCCTTTCCCATTCAGCCTTTTCGTCAACACTTAAAGTTGATTGATTTGCAATTTTTTCAAAGAGTTCAAACCGGCCAAGTCCGCTGGGCTTAAAAACAGCCATAGGAATATCAGTATTGGTCTTAGCATTTAAGATGGTCTTTACCGTAAGATTAGCCGTATAGTCTAAATCTTCATCTTTTGTTTTTCCTTCAGCGGAATAGTCTAGAATGGCGCCAACATTTTGCTGTTCTAAGTTTTCTACTTGTTCCTTACAATCTTCAATCGATTCGCCACCGACAAATTGTTTGTAAACCGTTGCTTTAATAATTCCTTTTATGGGTAGCCTTAGTTTTAAGGAAATTGAAACCACTATTTTAAGTAAGTTAACAATCCAATTATGGCCCAAAGAGCTGAATAATAGGTGTGCTTTCTTTAAACCAAAATTCGATTTGTTTTTAAAAGCAACCTCAGTGTTATTAAAATCTATTTTCACAAAAGCAAAGTTTAAAGGTGCTAAAGATAATTGTTGTGTAGTATTTTGGCTTGCTTAAATATCACGTAAAACAGGTTGGCTTTTCATTTATGAAATACGTTCAAGACATAGACAATATAAACACTTGGTTGCAAAAGTTTAAAGGGAATAAAGTTTTCTTTTTGGTAGACGAAAACACCCATGAATACTGCTTGCCGAACATTATTTCTAATCTTCCAGATTTAAAAGAGTACGAGATTTTAGAAGTAGAACCTGGTGAAGAATCCAAAGCAATAGAGGTGGCGGCTAACTTATGGATGAGCCTTGCTGAGTTGGGTGCTGAAAGGACGGATGTCATTATTAATGTCGGTGGAGGAGTCGTTACAGATTTAGGTGGATTTATTGCTTCAACGTATAAACGTGGTATGTCATTCATCAATGTTCCTACAAGCCTCTTGGCGATGGTAGATGCTGCTCAAGGCGGAAAAACAGGAATTGACTTGGGCGGTGCAAAAAATTTAGTCGGCACTTTTACGGAGGCTGAGCTCATCTACTTGAATGCTGAATTTTTGGAAACATTACCAAATGTGCAACTGCGAAGTGGCTTTGCAGAAATGTTAAAGCATGGATTGATTGCCGATGAAAACCATTGGGTAAGCGCACGTAAAGCTTATCCAGAAATCACTGAAGAACTCATTGCTACTTCTGCGGAAATAAAGCAGTCTATTGTAGATGAAGATCCAAAAGAAAAAGGGGTTCGCAAACTTTTAAATTTCGGACATACGGTTGGTCATGCTCTAGAGAGCTTTATGCTTCAAAAACAGCTGCCCATTTTGCATGGAGAGGCAATAGCTGCTGGAATGTTAATTGAGGCAGAACTGAGTAAAACCTACTGTCAACTTTCTGAAAAAGCGTTTGAAGAAATCCAAACACAGATTGACAAAGTTTTTCCTCGATTGCCACTTTTGAAAGAAAATATTGAGGGCATTTTGGAGTGGCTCAAATTCGATAAGAAAAACAAGAATGGCGAACTGCGTTTCAGTCTATTGGAAAAAATAGGGCAGGGCGCTTACGATATTTCCATACCTGTTTCAGATATAGAAAATGCGCTATTAACTTACATTGCTGAATAATGCACGTGTCTAAGATAGAGTCGTTGCCAGAATCTATTCAATTGCCAACAAGCAAGAGCATTGCCAACCGTTGGTTGATTTTACAAGCGCTTTATCCAAATCAAATTCAACTGAATTACAATGGTTCATCAGATGATATTGAAGTTTTAAAATCCGCGTTTACTTCAAAAGACAAAACAATTGATGTCGGTCATGCCGGAACAGCCATGCGCTTTTTAACGGCTTATTTGTCCCAACAGGAAGGAGAAGAATTTGTGTTGACTGGTTCTGAGCGCATGAAGAAAAGGCCCATAGAACCTTTAGTTTCTGTTCTTCGGCAGTTAGGTGCATCTATAGAATGTTTAGGAAAAGAGGGTTTTCCTCCATTAAAGATAACAGGTCAAAAACTTCAGTCAAAGCCAATTGAAATTGATGGAAGTATAAGCAGCCAGTACATCACGGCTTTACTTCTTGTTGGAAGTAAAATAGAAGGCGGCTTAAAGTTGTTTTTAAAACGACATATTGTTTCTAAAAGCTACATAGATCTGACAGTGTCTGTTTTGAAAGAAGCAGGATTGGATGTGACTTTTCAAGACAATGAAATAGCCGTTACGCCATGTGAAGCCCTTCCAGAAAACAAGAACATAACCGTTGAAGCAGATTGGAGTGCTGCCTCATTTTGGTACAGCTGGGTTGCTTTAAGACCAGGGTCTGTACTAAATTTAGTTGGACTAAACCTAGATTCTGCGCAAGGCGATAAAAAGCTCATTGATTACTTTGAGGGCCTTGGTGTGAGAACCAAGTCAATTGATAGCGGGTTACGCATCTATCATGTAGACATGGCTTTGCCGAGTTACCTTGAAATAAATCTGATTAACCAACCGGATTTGGCTCAGCCGCTTGCAGTAGTATGTACGCTTTTGGGTGTTAAGGTCAAATTAAATGGCTTACAAACATTAGCTATTAAAGAAACCAATCGCTTAGAAGCTTTGAAAGAAGAGTTTCTGAACTTTGATGTTGAATCAATATTGGATGAAGACTCCATATTAATTAAATCGCAAAAGGCCTCAAACCCTAAACGAGGAGTAAAGACGTATAATGATCATCGCATGGCGATGGCTTTTTCTCTTTTTGCTTCGCGGTTTTCAATTGAGATTCAAGACCCTGAAGTGGTTAGTAAATCGTACCCAAAGTATTTTGAGCATTTGCTTAAAATGTAAAACGCCCATTCTTTGAATGGGCGTTTTGCTGTTTTGGTTGAACCTATTACTTCGGCACTGCTTTAATCACAAACTTCAATTGAAGCGGATCATTTGGGCTAACTATCTGCTGATTTCTGAGGTAAGTCAGATTATACACATTAGAAATAGTAGAAGAAAACTTGTTAAAGACTACGCCCAATTGCGTAATGTTTTCCGGGAATTCTGCAGCTCCACCATTCGCAGCCAATTCTTGTAGAACGGCTTTGTCTACACCACCATTACCTTCCAAACCAATTGTAAAACTATTAATAGGCGGATTTGTATTCGGATCATTCAACTTGTTTTTTAAAGACGTTGGCGTAAACGCTAAGCCAGAATTGTTATCCGTTCCATCAGTGAATGTTAAAATTGTTCTGCCATCAGCTAAGCTGCTTTCTAAATCAGTAATACCCATATCCATGGCCTCATAAAGGGTTGTAAAATTACCTTGCAGCATATTGTCAATGTAATCAGCAACATCTTGTTCGTCATTTGTCAAAGGCAGCTTGCTTATGACATCAGAAAACTGAATTACACCAACATTTGCATTCGGAGCTTCATCAAAAATACGCCTTGCAAAATCTGACGCGTACGATTTAATTTTACCAAAATCATTACCTAAGGAAGCGCTGGCATCGAGTACCATCATAACGTCTAGATTTTCGGTTTGCTCATATTTCATAATGAACTCTACATCATTTTTCCAGTCGCTTATGTCCTCTCTCCATTCGTAAGCTAGAATCTCTGAAATCTCATAATTCGTGTTGTCTTCATCTAAAATTCTAACACTGTTAATATTAATGTTGATGAGATTAGGCGGTAAGGCCTGTCCACTAAACAAACTCTTAAAATCAATCTTCACTTCTGGTGAACTGGCATTTTGGTCAAAAACTAGCTTTGGCGTTTGGCCGTCTGCATTCCAATAATCCACATGCAATTCAAAATACTCACTTAAGTCTGGAGCTGGAGGCGTGACTACTGTTTTCTTACAGGCCCCCACTAATATCAGAGCTGCCAATAAGAATAGTCCATTCATCTTTTTCATACGATTGACCTTTTGATTATCACGGAGGAGAGGTACAAATAGCGCGCCAAAAGGATTTTTGGAGTAAAAATTAAAGTTTCATGGCAAGCATAAATTTGATTTCTGAGCGAATATTGCCTTCGATTAAATCGTTGCCACTGCCGAGAGATTCAACGTTTACGTAGTTTACATGAGCCCACCTTAAATAGAAGTTTAATTTCTTTAAAGAATATTTTAACATTACATAATACTTGATGCCTTCTCTGTTAAACTGTGCTAAATTGTAGGTATAGGGTAAGTCATCTTCGCGCGCATATAGCGTGGTTCTAAAATCTTCGCTGTTGAAATAGGACACCCGAAAGTAGGCGCGCAGGCGCGTATTTTTAATATCGCCAACTATTTCTTGATAGAAAAGATAGCCGATAAAAGGATCGGTAGAATTAAATGAACGCATTTCAATCCGCGTATTCGAGCGTATGTTTTGTGCCAAGAATACTTTTGCATGGAGTCGAACCAAATGTTGCTTTGAGCTTACAATAGAATCTGTTTGTTCATGAGTAGTATTAATTTGCCCTTGCTTGTATCTGTACCGCGCATAAAAGAGCGCTTGTGGTTTTTTATAGTCCAGCTGTACGAGATAATCTTCTCCATTTGAAGGCGCAGAAGTCTGAAATTTCAACCAGGTAAACTTGTAACGATCTACATAGCCTTTCAATGTAAATTTTGAGTTGAGGTTGTATTTAAAACCGAGATAAAGCCCTTGTTCACCAGAGTTTCCACTTTCAGAAAAAGGCGCATTATAAAGCGTGTGATAGTTATTGTCTAACTGTCGGAATGCAACATTGAGCGTAATGGCATCTGTAACTTTTGCTTTGAAACCTGAATTCAATGCTATTCCTCCACTTTGGCTTTGTGCAAGTTCACCAAAAAGAATAATGTTGTTTACAACCCATTGATAGTCGAGAGAAGTGACGAAATTACTCTTCCCATAAAAACGATGGGCTGCATAAGCCTTTTCATTCTTAGCAATGGGAATTGAAAATTGATAGTGAAAAGCGGTGAGCCCAATTTCAAAATTTGTTTTCAACCAAGAAGCATGACCACCAAAAGTACTTATGTTTTGAATTTTCCGTTTTTCAATTTCAGTCGTAGATCTGTGTAATCCACTTTCGGTCAAGGTGCTTGCCAAACCATTATTTACGGTGGCATCTATGTTGTTTTTACTTCCAAATACGTCAAGCGTAAATGCTTTCACTTTAAGTGATGTTGCAATGCCACGCATAAAGCGATTTTCATCAGCGCCAGAATAATAGCGTATGCCCTTGCCGAATCTTTGGCTTTCTGTTGTTTCTGCAGTTTTTCCAAAAGTATTTGTAGTCCATAGAGCTAGGCCTTGTCCATAATTAGCTAAGAAATCACCTGCAATAATTGTCTTTGCAAAACCAATATCACGTACTTCTAAGTGGTACGAGTTGTAATCTGGGTAAACCTTTCCAGGGATGAAGTAAGGTTCGCCTTCATCTTTTTGTAGCGTGATACCGGCAAAAACTTTGTTTTGATAATTGTAACGGTAGCGTAAATACAACGCGTTTGCATCGCCAGAATAGGTTTGGTTTTTCAATCCTTTTTTTTCTTGCATTGCCCTTTGAAAGCGCGTTGCAATTTGATGGTGTCCAGAAAGGAGTTTGGAGAAACTTAGGTTTTCACTCTTCAGCGAAAGCGAAGTAAAAGGCATAAGCCATTGAATAAGCTGTTTGTCAAACCCTTTGATTGTGGCGAGTTCATAGTAACTGATAATTTTCCCGTTACGCTTGCGGTATTTTATTAAGTGATATGCCTGAAATTTATTCAGTAGTGGAATGGCTTCAAGCTCTTCTTGAGTAGCTGTGTTTAATGAAATTGGGTTTTCTGAATAAGATAAAAGCAGTTCAGAAAATTGAACCCAATCGGCACCGCCATCTTCAAAGCGAGTGTCGGTTTTTAATTCTCTAAGTACTTGGTCGGTGGTTGGTGGTTTTTGTGCGAGTACTTGTTGAGTGGTAAATAGTAAGAGGAATACTAGTGCTCTACTTACCACCTATAAGTTGCCCCGACATGGGGTGAAAACCCGAGCGTTTGATGCCAACTACCAGCTAAATCTATAGACCATTCATTCAGGTATATAGATGCTCCACCATTGACAGTTTTGGAGTTTCGGCCATTTATAGAAACGTCTATTTGTCCGTAGCCGCCTCGTATGGCAAGTACTTTCTCTATGACATATTCCATACCAATTCTGAAGCCAAAAGGACCTCCAATATCTTGCATTATTTCTGTAGCGATTAAGAATTCTTCGGTAAAATAGTATGTTCCGCCAAAGCGTATATAGTTGGCGATTTCTTCATTGAAGGTGCCACTGTATTGGCCATTGTTTAAATTACCCCAGTATAAACCTAGTACAGCCTTTTCCACTTTTGCGGTCAAGCCTAAATCAGATGTAAATGCAAAACTTGCATCATATCCTTTTATTTGATTTTGGTAGAGGTTTAGGCTTATCGAGGCGGCAAATATTTCTCCAAACCCTTTTGCAAAATAGCCGCCAGCGCGAACATCATAAAACCCCGAATTACCGTTGTATTGAAAGTTCATTCCGGCATTTCCTGACTTTCCTGCCATGAACGCAAGTGAGCCATAGGCAGAGTTCATAGAAGAAACTGAAAAGTTGTTTCTTCCGCTCAAACCCAGCCAGTTTTCGTCATTCCATGCGAGTAGCGATGGATTGTGAAAAGTTGAGAATACATCAAGAACAGAAACACTCGCGTGGGCAAGCCCTTCAGAGCGCGCTCCAGACAAAAGCGAGTAATCTTGACCAATGGAATAGAAGGTGAGTAGTAAAGGTATAAGGGTGGTGGCTAGTTTTAATTTCATGCTAAAAGATAAGTTTTTTCAACGCAATTGCGCACCCAAATCTATTATTTTCGTGGCTATGCGAAGGACTTTGTGCTTTCTTCTTTATCTGATACCCGTATTTTTTTACGGGCAAACCTATCTGTTCGATACTTGGAACTCAAATAACGACCTTGTTGTAAGCGATGTAAATGCAATTACACAAGACCCAAAGGGATATTTGTGGTTAGCAACAGAAGGTGGGGGAGTTTCTCGTTTTGATGGAATTACTTTTAATAATTACACAAAAGAAGATGGGCTTTTAAGCGATTTTGTTTCTGCACTTGCATGGGGCAAAGACAGCATTCTATGTATTGGAACTGAGAAAGGTCTGTGCTTTTTTAATGGTACGGAGTTTTATCAAGATTCTTTAGTGAGTCAATTCGATGAAAGAGTAATTGATCTTGCTTTTGTGCGGGATACATTATTCGTAGCATTTAGACATATGTTGGCTTATTACAACAGTGGAGAGCTTATTGAATATGGAAGGAAAGACTATTTTGAAAATCAAATATTAAAGTCTCTTTCCATAGAAAGAAATGAGCTAATTGTGAGCTGCGATAGTGGAACAATAATAGCGCATGACTTTTTCAAACTTGACAAACACCCTTCTAGTTTTTATTTCGGTTCAGAAAATTATGTATTACTCGACTTTAAAGATGGAGAAGGACTCTTTAGATACAAAGAGCAGAAGGGCTTGACCATTGATACCATTCAAATTTCAGGTGGTCTTAAAGATGCTTTGGTCTGGAGCGATGAGGCTTTGGTTTTTTCAAATGAATCTGGAATTAAATTATTGGAATCATCCGGTTCATTGCGAGAAATTAGCGCCGAACAAGGGCTAAATGTTGGTCAAGTCAAATGCCTTTTTGAAGACAGATTTGGAAACCTATGGATAGGAGGGTATGAAGGTTTGGCGAAGTGGGTCAACCCAAATATTCAAAATTTCTCCAAAGAATCGGGACTAGAGGATGAGCGCATACATGCGGTTTACTCACAAGAAAACAAAACATGGTTCGGCACAAATTCTGGAATTGAACTCTTAGATAAAAATGGGTATCATCTATTTGATGAAGTTTCTGCTGGGGTAGTTTTCAAAATTCATGAAGATCATTTTGGCATTTTATGGTTCGCCACAGAAAGCGGACTGATTTCATTTGACGGAAGTGTCTTTAGAGTGTTTGGAGAAGATCAAGGGCTAGACGCAGGTTTTGTTTTTGATATTTCTGAAACTATCAACAATCAATTGGTTGTTGCAACTAGTGCTTCAGTTTACATTCAAAATGATATAGGTTTTGAAAGCATTTTTGACGAAGATGCTTTTGGCGCAAGTTCGCTTAGAATTGATGGTAACAATAGAATTTGGTTCAACCCTTTATTTGGTGATTTATCTTTTTGGGAGAACGGGCAGATTACAACTGTCAACGCCTTAGGTGGTTTTAATCTTGATGAGATTCGAATCTCTTGTTTTGACGCTCAATTTAATGAGCATCTATGGATCGGAACTTTAGAGACAGGTTTATTGTATTGGAATGGGAAGTCTTTAATTGCATTTTCTGAGGAGAATGGCTTGATGTCAAATAAAATTGATGGAGTTTTAAATATCAACGAAACCCGTACTTGGGTGCTTTTTGACAATGGAATGCAAAGCTTAGATTTTGTGGTTGACCACTGGGAAGTGGGGAAGTTCTATAACGAAACACATGGTTTTATGGGTAACGGCAGTTATACCAACGCAATATTTTGGGATGGTGTAAGCGAGAATGTTTGGGCGGGAACACGAACAGGTGCAGTAGCTATTTCTGAAGTGAACGAAGCAAAAAGCACGGTGCAGTTTTATCCTGAAATTAGAAACATCGACTTATTTTTTAAACCAAACACTTGGAGTGGTTTGGAAAAAGAAAGCTGGGCACTTCTCCCTTCCTCTCTTGAATTGAATCATAATCAGAATTATTTAACCTTCCATTTTGGGGCAATTTCTTCAGGGAATCCGAAAGATCTGTATTACCGTTATAAATTAAAAGGTCAGGATGAAGACTGGATTGAATCGAATGACCGCTACGAAGCGATTTTTACCAATATTGCGCACGGAGATTATATATTTCAGCTTCAAGTTTCAGACAACGCTAACTTCGAGAATATTGAGCAACGTGATTTTAGCGTGAAGATAACGGCTCCATTTTATAAAACACTTTGGTTTTGGGCGTTGGTGGTCATTTTTATAGGTAGTGCAGTCGGCTTGGGGATTCGATCTCGGTTAAATCAGATGAACGAAAAGAGAAGACTCCGAGCAGCTTTAGCGGAGAGTGAACGAAAGGCATTGAGGCTGCAGATGAACCCACACTTTATTTTTAATGCGCTTGATTCCATAAGCGGATTTATTTTCAAGAATGAGCCAAAATTGGCGGTGAAATACTTGAATAGCTTTGCAAAGTTGATGCGATTGACTTTAGAGTTGTCACGCAAAAAACTTGTTCCGCTTTACAGCGAGTTGAACCTTGTAAAGAATTATTTGGTTTTAGAGCAGGTGCGTTTCAATGATTCTTTTGAATTTGAAGTAAATATTGACGAGGAAATTGATGAGTATGTTGTTATGATACCGCCAATGGTTATTCAGCCCAATCTTGAAAATGCCATTTTACATGGGTTGAGACATAAAAAGGAAAAAGGACATTTAACAGTTCATTTCCTGATAAAAGAGGAAGAATTGATTTGTGAAATAATTGATGATGGCGTAGGGCGCGAAAAGGCTCTGGCAAAGAAGGCTGAAAGCTCAAAAGCACATAAAGGATTGTCATCAAATATTACGAAAGAGAGAATGTCGTTATTAAGTAAGAGTATGGAGCGAAGCTTTATGTACGATATAGAAGATTTAAAAAGCGAAAAAGGAGAAGCTACAGGAACAAAAGTTGTGCTTACCTTTCCATTGATTGAAGACGATGGCTTCGATGAATAAAAAATGCGACCGCTGAATAATTAGAGCAACAAATTTCTTACGAATAAAATTACTTTCGAAAGGTACTACAAAACCCAAAGATTATGTTAAAAGCACTGATTATAGATGATGAAGAAAACAGCCAGGCATCACTGAAAGGTAAACTTGAGTTGTTTTGTCCAGAGATTGAAAGAATTTTAATTGCCAGCAATGTTGAGGAGGCAGTAGAGGCTGTGCGTACAGAAAATCCTGATGTGCTCTTTTTAGATGTGAATTTAGCTGGAGAAACAGGGTTTGAGGTTTTAGAGAAGCTCAAAGAAGAGGGTTTAATGACTGCTGAGGTTGTATTTACAACGGCTCATGATGAGTTTGCCATTAAGGCTATTAAGTTTAGTGCGATAGACTATTTACTCAAACCTATTGATGCTGAAGAATTAGTGAAAGCTATTCGTAAGATTGAAGCGAAGAAGGAGATGAATCCTGGTTATCAATTAAATGTTCTTTTAGAAAATTTTAGACAAGCGTCAGATTCACCAAAGAAGATTGTTATCCCATCAAGCGAAGGCATGCATATTATTCGTGTTTCTGAAATAATGCGTTGCGAATCTTCAAGTAACTATACTCAGTTTTTCTTACAAAGCGGAAAGGTGTTGTTAGCCTCTAAAACGTTGAAGGAATTCGACAATATGTTGACAGATTACAACTTTGAACGCATCCATAAATCACACTTGGTAAACATGAATTTTGTAAAGAAATATATGCAAAGAGATGGTGGGTATTTAATCATGAATGATGATTCTCAGATACCAGTAGCGAATAGAAAAAAAGAGTCCTTACTTTCTATGCTGAAATCGATGTAAACCCTTTTTTCAATGACTTTCGTCACTCTATGTTCGTTAACTTTTAGCCAAATTTGTAGGAGTTAATAACAATAAAAGAGGTGTATTATGGAGACCCAAGAGACCATTCACATAAGTGACCTTCACTTTGACCATAAGTTATGGATGAACGAGTTGAAATTCTTTGAAATGCAGTTGTCTGTGTTTAAAGAAAAACTGGAGCAGGTTGTAAAATCGAATTCAGAAACTTCTGTTTTAGCAAGAGTTGAAGCGTTTCAAAATAGGATTATCAGACAAAACGATGTTATTGATGAGATCAAGCATAAACTAAGATTGCGAGAGCAAGATTTAGATAAATTGAAAGACTCAGATTCGGTTAATAGAGGAGAACTTTTATTTGAAGAGTACGAATCTGAAAAAGATGAAATGAACACGTTTATTCGTTTGTACCAAGAAATGCGGGACGATTTCAAATCGTTTGTTTTAGCACTTTAAAGCACTAAAAAACACTCCTCGGGGTGTTTTTTACTTTTCCATGTCTTTGGCAGACTCCAATACTTTTTCTTTCAAGCTTTCCTTGTATGCAACTATGCGTTGCAGAACGTCAGCATCGCTACTGCCAACTATTTGCGCGGCTAATATTCCAGCATTCTGTGCGCCATCTAAGGCAACTGTAGCAACGGGAACGCCCCCAGGCATTTGTAGAATGGATAAAACACTATCCCATCCGTCAATAGAATTTCTAGATTTTACTGGAACACCAATCACGGGAAGTGGAGAGAGCGAAGCGACCATTCCTGGTAAATGTGCAGCACCTCCAGCGCCAGCTATAATTGTTTTTAAACCACGGGTATGCGCACTTTTGGCGTAGTCGTACATGCGCTCTGGTGTTCTGTGCGCCGACACAATTGTAATTTCAAATGGAACTTGTAATTTTGTGAGTATGTCGGCAGCCTCTTGCATGATTGGCAAGTCGCTTTTGCTGCCCATTATTATTCCTACCATTATGTTCTAACGTTTATTTTTTCTTTTGCCAATCCGGCTAATCTCCTTGCTTCTGCCACGTCTTCATGAATTACAGTAACATGCCCCATTTTCCTAAAAGGGCGTGTTTCTTTTTTTCCATAAATGTGAATATTTACTCCGTCTAAATCAAGTAAATCTCGGTAACCATCATAGACGACATTGCCTGTGTGACCTTCTTCTCCAACAAGGTTAGCCATAACTCCGGCCGCTTTAATCGCGGTGCTACCAAGGGGTAAATTCAAAATAGCGCGCAGATGCTGTTCAAATTGCGAAGTATAGTTGGCTTCTATGGTTAAATGACCGCTGTTATGAGTTCTTGGCGCCACTTCATTTACTAAAATCTCACCTTCTTTAGTCAAGAACATTTCTACAGCTAAAATGCCACAAAGCTCATACGCATCGGCAACTTCTTCCGCTAAAGCTTGCGCTTGAACTTTCATGCGTTCTGAAATGCTAGAAGGGCTAATGACATACTCTACTTGATTGGCCGTTGGATGAAACTCCATCTCTACAACCGGAAATGATCTGGTTTCGCCATTTTTATTTCTGGCTACCACTACAGCCAATTCTTTTTCAAAAGGAACCATTTCTTCTAATATTCCTTTTTGGTCGCCAATATTGTCTAGATCCTCTTTTGTTCTGCAAATATTTACTCCAAAACCATCGTATCCGCCTGTTGCTGCTTTCCAAACGACTGGCATAGGCCAATCTTTACTTGCGATTCCTAAAACTGCCTCAGCTTTATTTTTAAAGACTTCAAAATCTGAAGTAGGGATATTGTTTTCCTTGTAAAATTGTTTTTGCGTTGCTTTATCCTGAATGAGCCTTAAAATCCTTGGGCTTGGATGTATTTCTAGGCCTTCAGATTCTAATTTATCTAATGCTTCAATATTTACGGCTTCAATTTCAATAGTCAAGATATCTACTTTTTTGCCGAAATTATAAACGGCATCAAAGTCATTTAAATCACCTTGAAAAAACTCATTAGACGCCAGTCTGCCAGGTGCTACTTTGGAGGGGTCTAAAACGCAAGTGTGGATATCATACTTTCTCGTTTCGGTCAACAGCATTTTACCAAGTTGTCCGCCTCCTAATATTCCGAGTTTAAAATCTGAAGAAAAATAATTGGTCATTTAAAAATCTTTTACGCGGCAAAAGTAATTAATCAATAGGTTCAAAAGCTTCAACTTCCGCTAAAGCGTGAACGGTATATTGCTTTCTTGTCTTGGGGTCTTGACAGAGGTAGCGTGTTCTTCTTTTTTCTCCCTTTTCAAGTACCAAACCATTCTTTAGTTTAAAGAGTTTACCTGGCTCAACATCTTCAACATGCAGGCCATTAAAGGCATCAAATTGTTTAAGATATTTTGCTAAGACAGGGTCACCTAGAGCTGAAGCCTTAGGTTTTTTAATATGCTGATGTAAGACGGCTTTGAACTCGTTTGGGAGTGACTCAATTTCTAAAACAGGTACCATTAACATTTGATAATACGATTTCCACTCTTTGCCGTGTGGCTTTACCGATCGGCCGTATTGTTCATCAATCAGCAGGTGAGCCCATTCATGCAAAAAAGTGATGAGGAATGAATAGGGGTTTAAATCGTTATTCAGTGTTATGGCCGGGATTTGACCTTTCGGAACAGGTCTAAAATCTCCAAGCTTAGAATTACGGCCTTTAACAACTTTTATCACAGCAGTGTGGTTCGCCAAGAGTCTATGAACATACTCCTTTGTTTCTATAGGGATGTGCGGACTTAAACTGTCGAAGTTTTGCTGTTCGAGCTCTGGCTGAAATTTGGGCAATTGCACTTTTCTAAGCTTTTGCAAGAACTCGCTAACAAAACGAGGAATAGACAAATTATGAAGTTTTTAATGTTCATTTATATTGTTAAGTCTTAACAATTGAAACCTTAAAAATAACCCTATTTTAGCGCCATGCTGTATAGATTTATACAAAATGTAGGGGCCTATTTCCTTCTTATGATTCGCGTATTCAAACGTCCTGAAAAGATGCGTGAATATGCAAAGTCATTTTGGAGAGAGATTCAAGAATTGGGTGTTGATTCCCTAGGCATTGTTGCTGTTATATCAATTTTTGTGGGTGCCGTTGTAACCATTCAAACAGCATTGAATATTGAAGATCCCCTTATTCCAGATTATTATATCGCCATTGCCACTAGAGAATCTATCGTATTGGAGTTTTCTCCAACTATAGTTAGTTTGATTCTTGCAGGGAAAGTTGGTTCGAATATCGCGTCTACAATAGGAACAATGCGCGTCACAGAGCAGATTGATGCGCTTGACGTTATGGGAATAAATTCGGCTTCCTATTTAATACTTCCAAAGGTCATAGCTTGTGTTTTATTCAATCCTGTTCTAATCATATTTAGTATTTTCTTAGGCCTTTTTGGCGGTTACATAGCTGGAGATTTGTCAGGAATGATTAGCCATCATGATTTTGCTGAAGGCTTACAAATGGGTTTTAATCAATTTTACATTGTATACGCTCTAACGAAAACGGTTGTGTTTGCCTTCTTAATTACCAGCATATCCTCATTTTACGGATACTATGTGAAGGGTGGTGCTTTAGACGTTGGCCGAGCAAGTACGCTGGCTGTTGTAAACAGTAGCATTGCATTGATTATTTCAAACTATTTGTTAACTGAAATAATGTTGAGTTAATGATAGAAGTTAAAGACATAAAGAAAGCATTTGGTGATACTGAAGTATTGAAAGGTATATCAATAAAGTTTGAGGCAGGAAAAACGCATTTGGTTATTGGTCGCAGTGGCTCAGGAAAAACAGTATTTATAAAATCTGTTTTAGGTCTGCATGAAGTTGATGCTGGTGAGATCTACTTTGATGGTGAGATGCTTAATGAAATGAATAAATCGCAAAGAAGCAAACTCAGACAAGAAATTGGAATGGTCTTTCAAGGGGGTGCACTTTTCGATTCTATGACCGTTGAGGAAAATGTAATGTTTCCTTTGAATATGTTCACGAGCAAGACTGAAGAGGAAAAATTAGATCGTGTGAACTTTTGTCTTGAGCGTGTGAATTTGACAAATTCTAATTCTAAACTACCATCTGAGTTAAGCGGTGGTATGCAAAAGCGTGTAGCCATAGCAAGAGCAATTGCTCTCAACCCCAAATATCTATTTTGCGATGAGCCAAACTCTGGGCTAGACCCCGATACTTCAATGGTTATTGATCAGTTGATAAAAGAGATTACAGTGGAGTTTGGCATAACGACTATCATCAATACACATGACATGAACTCGGTGCTTGAAATTGGTGAACACATCATGTTAATGAAACAAGGTTATAAAGTCTGGGAAGGAACTAAAGAAGAGGTTCTTTCGACACGCAATAAAGATGTAGAGGACTTTGTATTCCGCTCTAAGCTTTTCAAGAAAGTAAGAGAAGCTTTGATCTAGAACATTAATACAAATTAAATTATTGGACATAAAAAAACCCTTGAGTTATCTCAAGGGTTTTCTTTTGAGTTAAAGTTTAACTCGAATTATCTTAAAGTAATTTTACGAACTGTGTTCAATCCATTACCTGTAATGTTCATTAAGTATACACCTTTGTCTAACCCTTCGAAGTTGAAAGATTCAACTGTTCCTGCAGAAATTTCAACATCTTGGTTGAAAACGTCTTGCCCAACAATGTTTAATAATCTTACGTTATAAGTACCGCTTGAAAGCTCACCAAAGTTAACTTTTACCAATCCGTTTGATGGATTAGGGTAAACGTTAATATTTGAAGCTGAATTTTCTTCAATGCCAATACTTGAATTTGCTGTAATGTGACAATCAATTAGATAACCTCTATTTTGTGGCAAATAAATTTCATTAAGAAAGTTTTGTGCAGATGGCCATGCATTATATCTAGAATTTGTGCCCAATATTTGAGAGTTAGCCCAAGAATTTGGATCATAAGATAAGGACTCCATGAAGTAACCTTCATCATCTGAAGCAGAAGACGCTGCAGCTAAAAATGCTCTCCAGCTGTTAATCGTGGCAGTTGTAGATCCTCCATTTCCAACAAAATAAGTATCACCTGTAGTCCAATTGTAACCAGGTATGAATTTAACAGAAATACCAACTACAGCGCCAGCAGGTATCATTTGCCCTAAGGCTCCATTTACAGGAACTATAACAATTTGAGATGCTGAATCACTTGTAGTTAAGTCATACTCAACAGTCACTTTACCAGCAAAGTCTAAAGAACCTTTATCTCCTTGTAGTGGATCTCCTGAATACTGAAATCCAATAACTGGAAGTGGATCAGGTTGGTTGTTAAATGTATTTGGGTTAAACTGAACTCCGTTAAATGCATCACCAGCAGTATTTGATGGTTGATCCCAAACGATTTCAAATCTCAACTTGTCACCAGTGTTTCCAGATAAACCTGAAGTAACAATGTCATAAACACCTTGAACTGCTATCGAATCTAGTGTGTAAGAATCGTTATCAGACAAATAATCTTGACCTAATAATGTGAACACTTCAGAAGATGGATCAAATACAATACCTACACCATGCCTAGAAACTGAACTGGGTGTACCAAAATCTGTTACCACCGTTGAATCTACGAAAGTAGGGTCAATGTAAAAAGTTAGAGGGCTACCAGTTCCTGTACCATATAAATCTAAAACTGGATCGTAGTGAGACATCCATTGGCTAACAGGACCTCCATTAGTTTTGTCAGCTGAAATCTGAGCTTTTTTTGCGTCCAATCTATTTTGAACTTCAAAAGCTGTGTTAGCAGGTGCCGGTTCTAAATTGCGTTTTTCTAAATCAATATACTGACCAAAAGAAACAGAACTTACAGCTAACGCTAAAATAAATAATTGTTTTCTCATTATTAATCTTTTAATTTTTTTCGAGTTGCAAATATAAGTAACAGGCACAAAAATCAAAATAAGAACTGCTTAAACGTAAATTATTGTTAAGTTGTTAGATTATTCTTACAACGTTGATTCCGTCTCGAATAGGGAACATTATACTTTCAACTCTTTTATCGTTTAGAATCAGTTTATTTAGCTGTTTTAACGCGAGTGTATCTTCGTCTAGTTGCTCGTCCCGTAAGAGAACTTTTCCTGACCATAGAACGTTATCACAAATTATAATACCGCCTGGGTTCATTTTTTCAATTACCAAGTTATAGTAATTGATATAGTTAGACTTGTCAGCGTCTATAAATACGATATCCCATTTTTTTTTAAGCGATGGAACTATTTCGAGGGCATTGCCAATGTGCTGAGAAATTAAATGTCCGTATGGAGATTTGTCAAAGTACTTGCGTGACAAAGGTTCAAGTTCTTCGTTTATGTCAATGGTGTGTAATTCCCCTGTAGTATCAAACCCTTCGGCTAGGCAAAGTGCGGAGTAACCCGTATACGTGCCAATTTCTAAAATGGCTTTTGGTCTTTGAAGTTTGCTAAGCATTGACAATACGCGCCCCTGCAAATGGCCGCTGAGCATTCTTGGAATAAGCACTTTTTGATAGGTTTCTCGGTTTAGCTCTTTTAAGTAATCTGCTTCTGGCGATGTGTGATTCTTAGCGTAAGCTTCAATTTCGGGTGCGATAAATTCCATTATAAATATTCTTTTGCTTTCTCAAGGCCTATGCCTCGAGACCCTTTTAATAATACAGTTCTGTCTGTTAGATTCAATTCGGCTAGATGGTTTAAAAGCTCCTGCATAGATTTAAATGATTTTGTTCTTAAATAAAGTTTACAGTTGTGGAATTCCTCGCCTACATATAAAGTCTCTATTCCAGTATCTTTAACAAGTTCAGAAATTGCCTTATGCTCAGCTTTAGAATATTTCCCAAGCTCGAACATATCTCCAAGAATCATAAGCTTGTTGCCAAAATTAGATGAGCTAAAATTATTAATGCTCATTGCCATGCTTGTCGGGTTGGCATTGTAAGCATCCATGATTAATTGATTGTTTTCTGTGGAAACTAATTCACTTCTGTTCATATTAGGAATATATGCTTCACAAGCTTTTTTAATCGCTTTTATATCAGCTTCAAACCAAAGTCCAAAAGCCACAGCCGAGCAAACGTTGGTCAGATTGTAACTTCCAATTAAGTGCGTGTTGATTTCAATTCCATTTATGCTAAACTGTACACATTCTTTAGTGGAATTTTCAAAAATATAATCTGCTGCTTCGTTGAAGCCGAATGAATGAGAATCTAGAGCGTCAGCCTTTTTTTTCTGTAGTGGATCATCAAAGTTTAAAAGTGCTTTCCGATTATTTTTTTCTAGATAAGAATAAAGTTCACTTTTACCTTTTATGACACCTTCAATTCCACCAAATCCTTCTAAATGAGCCTTACCAAAGTTTGTAATGTAACCATAATCGGGTTCTGCAATTTTGCAAAGCGCTTCAATCTCCTTTTGGTGATTGGCGCCCATCTCGATAATGGCCATCTCCGTTTCGGGTTTTACCTCAAGCAATGTAAGAGGTACCCCAATGTGATTATTAAAATTGCCTTTTGTAGCCTGCGTTTTGAAAGTGGTCGACAATACATCTCTTAATAGTTCCTTCGTGGTTGTCTTACCGTTACTTCCGGTTATTCCAATAAAAGTGGCTTGGCATTTTTTACGGTGGTAATTTGCAAGCATTTGAAGAAACCTAAGACTGTTATCTACAAAAAAAAGCTTATGATGCGCAAAGTCCTGACCTTCATCACATATCACAGCTTCAGCTCCCTGGTCAATCGCAGCTTTTGCAAATTTATTTCCATTAAAGTTGTTACCTTTTAGCGCAATGAACACTTCTCCTTTTTGCAGTGACCTGCTATCAGTATTAACTCCTAAGGAATGTTTATAGATTTCGTATACTTCTTCGAGTTTAGACATAAAAAAACCCCCATTTTGGCGGGGGTTAAATTTATTAATTCGAGTTTAAGATGATTAGTTTTTCATCTTATATCTCTTGAATTTTTTCTGTTTAGGCGCTTTATGCTTTTTTCCATGCTTGCTGCTGTCATTCATGAAACCAACTCTGTCCATAGCACATCTGAATCCTATAAAGTCAGTAGACTGGTCTTCTTCTAAGTATCTACGTGTTCCTGGCGACAACCAATATGCATAATCTTTCCAGCTACCACCCTTGTATACTCTTACGTTGTTTCCAACCATAGTTGTTGTTCCGTAGTCATACATGGCAGCGCTACCCTCAGGTACTTCACTGTCATAATAAATACTAGACTCTACATCACCGTCTTTAAAATCTCTGTAAGATGATTTCTGGTAATTTCTTCTGTTCAAGTTTTCCTCTTCAGTAACTGCTCTTTTTGGAAGTTGACCAGGTAATCCGATTACATTACTATCACTGTCAAACTGAGTTTCTTGTAACACCTCTAATGAACCAATACCTTGATAGTCGTCGTCAAACGTTTGGAAATCATTTCCACGGAAAGGACTGTTATCAGTTACGTCCTGCGGAGTTAACGGTCTGTAGATATCCATTACCCATTCGGCTACATTTCCAGCCATATCGTAAAGTCCAAAACTGTTTGGTGGGTAAAAACGTACTTGCATTGTTTTGTATGCTTCGTCATTTAACCAACCAGATGTACCCATCATGTCACCATTACTTCGTTTGTAATTCGCAAGAATTTCTCCTCTTGATCCTTTTTCACCACTTCGCATTGCAGTGCCATTCCAAGAATATTTGTTCTTGTCTGTTGTACGGTCATAGATTCTAGCGCCTTGATCTGCGTAAGCTGCGAATTCCCATTCTGCTTCCGTTGGGAGTCTGTATTTTGGTAAAAGAATACCGTCTCTAACTTGTACAGGTCTTCCTTCTTTACCGTAAGGAGAGTTAGGGTTGTAATCTTTCTTTCCTTTTTTGTTTTGAAGTTGGTAATCTTCGTTCTTATACAAATAAACCTCAGTGTTAAAGCTTTCGCCATCTTGCTGATCAGGATTTACATTGAATACACCTTCATCTACAAGAATCTGCTCGTTGACACGGTCAGTTCTCCATGAACAGTAGCGCATAGACTGTAACCAATTCACACCTACTACAGGGTAATAGTTATATGCCGGGTGGCGTAAATAATTCTCGACATACACTTCGTTGTATGAGAGTTCGTCTCTCCAAACTAGAGTATCTGGTAAAGCAGTGTTATAAATTTCTGGATAGTAATCTAAATCGTACACACGTCCTAGCCAATACAAATAAGCGTTGTAATTAGTATTGGTAACTTCGGTCTCATCCATGTAGAAAGATGCAACAGAAACCCTCCTCGGTACATTGTTCCAGTCCTTGATAGCATCTTCTTCAACACGACCCATAACGAAAGTGCCACCTTCAACAAACACTAATCCAGGTCCAGTATGTTGTCCCTTGTATTTAGTGTTTACGAAAAACCCCCCGTTTTTCTTGTCATTAATCTTCCAGCCTGTATTGCTATTAGTTTCTGAACAAGATGTAAACGCAAAACCTACTGCTACTAGCAGAGAATAAATTACGGCTCTTTTCATTTTATTAAATATCATGTTATTCTAATTAAAACTTAGGACACTTCATCGGTTTGATTCCCTTTTTCTTTTGGAAACATGGGAACTTGTATGAAAAAGTAATCTCATGTGCTCCTCCAGTAACGTTCGTAAACGCAGAAATAGTATAGTCGTAACTGTATCCAATTGTGTATGGAGACTTTTCTGGCGCTATACCGAAGATTACGATTACCGCGTCAGGATTGTTAGCCTCAGTTCCAAGACTTGTTCTTAGTGCTAAACCACCTGTAATTGGTCCTCGATTAAAAGATAATCCACTGGTCAATTGACTGAATGGGCCTTGAAGCTGATAAACAGCGTGAACGATTAACAAGTTGTCTGTACTGTTGTATAACCTTCTTCTTCCAAGCTGTAATGTTAATCCACCGTGTGCGGTGAACTTTAACGGCAATTTGTTATTAGATAAAAAAGCTTCGTTTGGTTGAGTGAGGTGATGAGCTGCAGCTCCGATGTAAAAGTTTTCGGTGTATCCAATCATTCCGAAAGAAAGGTCTAAATGAGAACTTGTCGTCTCGTCTGGTCTAATTTCTTGAGTTGGCTTTACGAATCCGTAAAACTGATCTATCTGATCTGGAAAAGTAAGATTATCCCAGTCTAAATTTCTTTGTCTGAATGTTGCTTGAAAGCCAGAAAGCAGCGTAAATTTTCTAGAAAGTGCCGCGTGGTAGGAGTAAATGGCACTAACTTCAGTTAAATTTAAGTTTCCTTGGGCTGCCTCGTCTCTCATAGCCATGATACCTATTCCACCATTTATGCCTTCAACGTATTGGTCGTAAGAAGAGGAAAAAGTATTGTAAACACCCAGTTGTGGATATTGGTTGCGGTAATTTAAATGCACTTTAGGACACTTGTCAACGCCTGCAAACGCTGGATTTAAGTATAATGGGTTAGCATAATACTGCGAAAAATGAGGATCTTGTGCATAAAGCTGCAAAGCCTGCAAAACAATTATGAAACCAAAGAAATATTTTAAATTTCTCTTCATTTATGACAGTGTTTTAAGACCACAATTATACAAATATTTTAATACCATAATTATTGTTTCGAATAAACGAGTACAAAGGGTTATTAACGGACGCATGACATTGATGATATATAAAGCACAAATTTTGTTTGGTAAAATATTAATCTTGCCGCTTCGTTTATTGGATACTAAAAATCACTCAATGAAGAAAATTTTCTTTTTACTGCTTCTTGCTGTTTACACAGTCAATGGTCAAGACATATTCATAAAATGGAATGCACCAGCTACCAAAGTGATTAACGAACAAAGTTATGTAGTGCTTAGTTTCGAAGGGGCATCTTACTCCAAGGGGGAGAATCCAATTCCGGAATACTGCTTTAGGAGTCCTGCGAACTCGTGGAATTTTAAAAACATACGATTGGTGAACATCTCGGTGGAAGAGGTTTCGTCCAATGAGTTGTCGATAATAAATCAAGTTCAGATAGGAGAAGAGTTTAACATTCAGGGAGGTGTAACTGGTGACAATGGCTCTCCGTTTATATCTATTTGTGTTTCTGCCGTACGCTACAATGCTTCCTCGAGAAAATATGAAAAACTGTTAAGCGGAACTGTTGTTTGGGATGTTGCTTCAAAGACGTCTTTTATGAAGACAAATGCATTCGTTACAAATAGCGTTTTGGCGAGCGGCAGTTGGTATAAAATGTCTGTTTCGAATGATGCGCTTTACAAAATCACCCCAAGCTATGTTCAGGAGATTGGTTTAGGTTCGGGAATTCAAATTTCTAAATTGGCAATATTTGGTAATGGAGTTGGTGAACTTCCTGAAAGGAACGATAAATTTCGCTACGATGATCTCCAAGAAAATGGAAGTTATGTTTTTGATCAGAACCAAGACGGAATTTTTAATGGGAATGATTATCTGTTGTTTTATGGTAGGGCATCGAAACAATGGCAGTACGATTATGATAGCGACAGATATAACCATTTGAATAATCATTATTCAGATTACAACTATTATTTTCTTACAACAACAGAAGGTACTGGTAAGAGAGTTGGCAGTGTAAGCTACAATCCTGGTGCATCAACGCATTCTGTTACTTCGTTTGATGATCATCAGTTTTATGAATTAGATAAAACCAATTTGTTAGGCACAGGTAGAAGATGGTTTGGTGAACTGTTTGATTTTACGCTTTCTTATAATTTCAATTTTGGTTTCCCAAATATTGATGTGAATGAACCTGTAAAATTATTTACAAGAGCTGTAGCACGTTCATCGAGTTCTTCTACAAGAATGCTTGTGTCAACAGGTGGAGCAGTTGTTTCTAATTTCAGCTTTAACTCAGTTTCAGGAAGTGGATATGTTTCTGAGTCTAGCGATCGCGCAGAATTTCTTCCAACTTCATCAAATGTGGCGCTGTCAGTTTCTTACAATAATAATGTCAATCCGTCTTCGATTGCATGGCTTGATTATCTTGAAATAGTTGCAAAAAGAAAACTTGTCTATAATAATGATGCGCTCTTTTTTAGAGACAGCAAGAGTGTCGGCCCAAATAATGTGGCGGAATATAGAATCTCTAGCTATCCGAGTTCAGCTCAAGTTTGGGACATTACAAATCATCTGTCACCAGAGCGCGTTACCCCGGCAGTCCAGGGCAATGAGGCAATCTTCAGAGCGCCATCTGATACGCTTCGGGAATTTGTTGTTTTAAATGGTTCAAATTTCTCTGAGCCCGGGAAAGTAGGTTCTGTTGCAAATCAAGATTTACATGGAATGAGCAATGTTGATTTCGTAATTGTAGCTCATCGAAGTTTCCTTTCTGAAGCCAAGAGGTTAGCAGAGTTTCACAGAACGAAAGACGGCTTAAGCGTAGAAGTGATAGAATTGAGTATGGTTTACAACGAGTTTAGTAGTGGTGCTCAGGATATAACGGCAATTAAAGATTTAGTGCGGAACCTCTATGAAAAGGCCCTAACTCAAGAAGATAAACCTAAACACTTATTACTTTTTGGGGATGCGAGTTACGATTATAAAAATAGGATAGATCCAAATCACAATTTTGTTCCTGTATATCAATCGCCAGCTTCTTTCAGTTACAACTCGAGTTATTCTACCGATGACTATTTCGGGTTTTTAGACCCAACAGAAGGATCGAGTATGTATTCAGAATCATTAGATCTGAGTATTGGTAGATTTCCTGTGAAAAATGCAAGTGAGGCGAGAGTGGCAGTGGATAAAGTGATAAATTATACAACGGATACAGATAAATATGGAAGTTGGAGAAACGATGTGTTAATTGTCACAGATGATGTAGATGAAGCTTGGGAAAGAATTCTTACCAGTTCGCCTGAAGCAAAATCACGCCAGTTAGAGCAACGTTTTCCTGCATTGAACTTTCAAAAAATTTATTCAGATTCCTATATACAATCTTCATCGGCCGGAAGCCAGAGATACCCTGAGGCGAGACAAGAGCTTTTTAGAAAAGCGAATGCTGGAAACTTAATGACCTTGTATGTAGGTCACGGTGGCGAAGTTGGTTGGGCAACTGAAAGAATATTACAATTAGAAGATATCAACGCTTGGGACAATATGGAGAATATGCCTGTGTTCGTTACCATTACTTGCGAATTTTCACGCCTTGATGACCCAAATAGAGTTTCGGCAGGTGAACAACTATTTAACAATAGAAAGGGAGGGACAATCGCTCTGTTTTCAACTACGCGCGCTGTTGGTGCAAATTCTGCATTGAATTTGAATAACCTTTTGTTAGATACAGTATTCACGCGTGGTCTAGATGGTTCTTACCAAAGGATGGGAGACATTATAAAAAATACAAAGAATCAAGCTTTTGGTGACGATAAGCTAAAGTTTTCACTGCTTGGCGACCCTGCTCTTCAAATGGGAATTCCTGAGTATCAAGTTGTGAATACGCATTTGAACGGAACGCCTATGGGCTTGTCAAATGACACAATTAAGGCGTTGAGTAAAGTAACTTTGAAAGGTGAGGTGCGAGATTTGACAGGTGCATTAATTCCTGATTTTCGAGGGAGTGTCTTCCCTAATATATTCGACAAAAAAGTTGATAAACAAACATTGTTGAACGATGGTCAAGGCGCGGAGATTTACTTTCAAGAATTTGAGAATACCATATATAGGGGTGAGGTGAGTGTGGAAAACGGTCAATTTGAATATAAGTTTATCGTACCTCTCGATATATCTTACAATATAGATTACGGAAAGATTAATTACTATGCCGAAAACGAAGAAATAGACGCGCATGGCAGCTATACAGATGTTTTGATAGGCGGGTTGAATGTAAATGCTGCGGCTGACAATGTCGGACCAGACATAGAGCTCTTTATTAATGACAGGTCATTTGTGTCTGGTGGTATAACAAACTCCAGCCCAGTTGTATATGTAGAGGTGTTTGATTCCTCTGGTGTCAATACAGTAGGGAATGGAATTGGACATGATATTATTGCTGTACTAGACGATAATACCAACAGTACTTTTGTATTGAACGATTATTACGAAGCAGACCTGAACAGCTTTCAATCTGGTAAAATTCAATATCCCATGCAAGGGATAGAGCCCGGAGAGCATAAATTACTTTTTAGAGTTTGGGATGTTTACAATAATCCTTCGGAAACAGAAATTACCTTTATTGTTTCTGAGTCTTCAGATCTTCAAATTAGTAGAGTCTTAAACTGGCCTAATCCGTTTACCACTTATACAGAGTTTCAGTTTGAACATAATCGCGCAAGCGAACCCTTAGACGTGCAGGTTCAAATATTTTCAGTGTCAGGTCAGATAGTTAAAACAATAAATCAGCGTATACAAGCTACGGGAAACAGAGTGACTGGTATTTCTTGGGACGGAAGAGATGAATATGGTGATCAAATTGCCAAAGGTGTTTACGTCTATAAGCTGAAAGTGAAATCTCAATTGGATAATGCATATGCCGAAAAGATTGAGAAATTGGTAATATTAAGATAGAACAAACCCTACAAATTATAATATATATTTGCCCGCCAATATTATGAAGATAAGAATGAGATTTAAGAGTTTGATTTTAGGAAGTGTAATGACTTCCTTTGTGTTTCAAGCAAATGCGCAGAATTCAGCTGGAGATTTGGATGAGTACAATGTAATTACAACAGGTGTGCCTTTTCTTATGATATCGCCAGATGCGCGTGCAGGTGGAATGGGAGATGTTGGTGCAGCATCTGCTGTAGACGCAAATAATATTCACTGGAATGTTGGAAAATTGGCATTTCTAGGAGAAGACAATGCATTTCTTTCATTATCCTATACGCCTTGGTTAAACAGATTAGTGCCAGATATTAACTTAGCATACATGACGTACAATCAAGCAATAAATGACAAGAGTGCTTTCGGTATGTCATTAAAGTATTTCTCTCTTGGAGATATAAACTTTACAGACAATGATGGAAACTCTCAGGGTACGTTTAACCCAAATGAACTTGCTGTTGATGGTGCCTATTCTTTAAAGCTTTCTGAAACATGGGGTGCGGGAATTGCGTTAAGATATATCTATTCAAACCTGACTCAAGGGCAAAGTGTTCCAGGATTACAGACTAAGCCAGGTCAGGCTTTCGGGGCAGATTTAGGATTTTACTATGAAGGAAGAAAGAAGAATTTAAAGAATGGTCAAAAGGGCCGTTGGGCATACGGAACTGCAATTACCAATATGGGCTCTAAAATTTCTTATTCAGAATCAGGGCAAGAAAATTTCATTCCAACAAACTGGAGGAATGGAGGTCGTTACGACTTAGAAATTGACGAGTACAATAGAGTTTCATTTATGCTGGATGTCAACAAGTTATTGGTTCCAACTCCTCCTGAGTATTATAAATCATACAACGGAAGAGATAGCACGGATGCAGACGGAAACAAAGTGATAAAAGCAGGCTTGGATGACGACATTAGTCCAATAAAAGGTATGGCGCAAGCGCTTAACCCAAATGCAAAACCAAATGGTTTTCAAGAACTGATTGATGAATTGGTTTGGAACGTTGGTGTTGAATATTGGTACAGCAATGTGTTTGCCGTTCGTGGTGGTTACCAACATGAAAATGAGTTCAAAGGAAATAGAAAATACTTTACACTGGGTATTGGAATTAAATACAATGTGTTTGGTTTAGACTTTTCGTATTTAATTCCTGCGAATCAGACGGTGAGATCTCCATTAGAAAACACACTTCGTTTCACGCTCTACTTTGATTTCGGAGCCTTAGCTAACGCAGAAGAAGGGTGATAGAAAAAAAGACACAGCAATTTACTTATGTTGTTCACCAAGATGTTGATTCAATATCCAAAGAACACAAAAAAGCAATTTCGAAAGCAATAGAAAATAGGGAGCAGGCATATGCTCCCTATTCTGGTTTTAACGTTGGAGCAGCTGTTCTGCTAAAGAATGGAAAAATAGTCACTGGTTCAAATCAAGAAAATGCGGCATACCCGTCTGGTTTGTGTGCAGAAAGAGTTGCTCTTTTCGCAGCGGGTTCTCACTACCCAGATATAGAAATTAAAGCACTTGTAGTCACTTGTAGAAATACCAAGAAGTTAACAGATGAACCATTTTCATCTTGTGGGGGTTGTCGCCAGGTAATGCTAGAGTATGAGCTCAAACAAAGTTCACCAATAACAGTCTACTATTTAGGTGAAACAGGTCCGGTAATTCAGGTAGATTCTGTAACAGATTTAGTACCGTTATTTTTTCCACCTCAGGCTCTGTAATTGCCTCTTTTCAAATTATAAAAACACTTAAATTAGCGCCTCAATTTTTAGAAAGTTATGCCTAGAAAGAAGATAACTAAAACTACTTATCTTAAGTGGTACGAAGACATGTTACTTTGGAGAAAGTTCGAAGATATGTGTGGAGCATTATATATTCAACAAAAGATTAGAGGCTTCTTGCATTTGTATAATGGTCAAGAAGCTGTATTAGCTGGAGCTTTACACGCAATGGAAGATGGCGATAAAATGATTACGGCATATAGAAATCACGTACAGCCTATCGGATTGGGAGTCGATCCTAAAAGAGTGATGGCTGAACTTATGGGTCGTGTAGATGGTACCTCTAGAGGTAAAGGTGGTTCAATGCACATCTTTAGCAAAGAGCATAATTTTTATGGTGGCCATGGTATTGTTGGTGGTCAAATCCCATTGGGTGCAGGTTTAGCTTTCGCTGATATGTATCAAGGGAAAAATAATGTAACATGCTGTTATTTTGGTGATGGTGCTGTGCGCCAGGGTTCGTTTCACGAAACAATGAATATGGCAATGCTTTGGAATATCCCTGTTGTGTTTATAATTGAAAACAATGGATATGCTATGGGTACTTCTGTTAAGCGTACTGCCAATCATGATGATATTTACAAATTAGGTTTAGGTTATGAAATGCCCTGTAAGCCTGTTGAAGGTATGAACCCGGTTGTTGTGTACGATGCAATGCAAGAGGCTATTGATAGAGCGCGTTCTGGTGGTGGTCCAACG
>ERZ1046740.88-NODE-88-length-76441-cov-7.700888_pt1 | contig 76441 bp, 63 predicted proteins | sample MGYA00383093_ERZ1046740 | MGnify/ENA primary metagenome ERZ1046740 (study PRJEB29581, sample SAMEA5548363) | metagenome | biome: marine; feature: coastal; material: water | depth 25 m | study: Short-term variability in the microbial, nano- and picoplankton dynamics... | reverse complement strand
AGGAAAGAATATTACTGAAATATTTCATTCTGAAGGAGGTCTTTCTGAGTTTGTAGAATATATTGATAAAAGCAGAGAAACGCTTATTCCAACTGTAATGAGTATGGAAGGTGAGAAAAACGGTGTACCTGTGGAGGTTGCCATGCACTACAATACCTCGTTTTCAGAAAATATTCATTCTTACGTAAATAATATTAATACCCACGAAGGTGGTACGCACCTTACCGGATTTAGAAGAGCTTTAACCCGTACTCTAAAAAAGTACGCTGAAGAAAGTGGCATTCTAACAAGAGAAAAAGTTGAGATTTCTGGAGATGATTTCCGTGAAGGTTTAACGGCAGTAATTTCAGTTAAAGTTATGGAGCCTCAGTTTGAGGGCCAGACTAAAACGAAATTAGGTAACTCTGAAGTATCTGGAGCAGTTGACCAATTGGTTGGTGAGATGCTAACCAATTACTTAGAGGAAAATCCGAACGATGCTAAACAGATTGTTTTAAAAGTTGTATTAGCAGCTAAAGCGAGAGTAGCGGCAAGAAAAGCTCGCGAAATGGTTCAGCGTAAAAACGTGATGAGCGGTTCAGGTTTACCGGGGAAACTTTCAGATTGTTCTTCTACAGATCCGGGTGAATGTGAAATCTATCTTGTCGAGGGAGATTCTGCAGGCGGAACTGCAAAACAAGGAAGAGATAGAGAATTTCAGGCTATTCTGCCCTTAAGAGGTAAGATTTTAAACGTTGAGAAAGCCATGGCACACAAGGTTTTTGAAAACGAGGAAATCAAAAATATGTACACTGCTTTAGGTGTAACAATTGGTACCGAAGAAGACAGTAAAGCTTTAAACCTAGAAAAATTAAGATACCATAAAGTTATTATTATGACGGATGCTGATGTTGATGGTAGTCACATTAGCACTTTGATTCTAACATTTTTCTTTAGATATATGAAGGAGCTTGTTGAACAAGGCTTTATATATATTGCTTCTCCACCTTTATACCAGGTTAAAAAAGGTTCTAAATCTCAGTACGCCTGGGATGATGACCAACGTGACCAATTAATGGTGGAATACGGTGGTGCTGAAAAAGCCGGTGTTGGTGTGCAGCGTTACAAAGGTTTGGGTGAAATGAATGCAACTCAACTTTGGGATACAACCATGAATCCAGAATTTAGAACACTTAAGCAGGTAACAATAGATAGCGCAGCAGAAGCCGATAGAATCTTTTCTATGTTGATGGGAGATGAGGTTCCACCGAGAAGAGAGTTTATAGAGAAGAATGCGAAATATGCTAACATCGATACTTAAAAAGTAACAGTGACATTTAAAAAACCACCTTTTGAGGTGGTTTTTTTATGACTTAACTTTCAACCATGAAACATTTGAAAAACATTCTTCCATTATTCTTTTCAGTTGCTTTAATAACAGCTTGTGCACCGAATGTTGACGAGAGCAATGATGAGGTAGAAGTTTATAATGAAGAACCTATTTCTCCAGAAGTAATGATTGAAGAGGATTCAATTTTTAGAAAAGATACTGCAACTACTGATTTTGAAAGCACGGAAACGAATTCAGAAGTGACAGAGGAGGAAGTGTCTGCAGATATTCAAGTCGAAACGACAGAATTGGCAAATAAAAATCAGGAAACAGTTGTTGCAGTGAATACGCCAGCGATCAACAAAAAAGAAGGTGTAAAATTATCAAAAGAATCAGGTTTTGATTTAATGAGTTATGCGGCAGAAGAAGTGGCACTGCTTAAAAAAGAAAATTGCGAAGGAGGAAATTGCGGCACTAAAATCCAGATGGAGAGTATCAGCTCTAATAAAACTATTGTGGCGGTAGTTATGATCAATTGGAAAGAGGGTTCGACAAAAAATAAAGAATTGCGTGAATACAAACTCAAGCCTGAATCAACAATTGACATTGGCTGTTCTCAAACATGTGGAGAAGAGGGAATTAGGTATAATTGGAAGATAGTTTCCGCAAAATACAATTAGTCGTATCCAAACCTTTGAAGAAAGGATAGTCTAATAACATTATCATTTTGAATAATACCTTCTTCAAGGTTATTTTTATTCCGTTGTAAAAGAAAAATAACCTGTATTTCTTGATCTCGTTTTAATAAGTATCCGGCTCCAAGTTCAAATCTGTTTCTATCGCTATTTGTCGCTTGATCAATCAAGGCTAAATCAGCAAAAAACTCAGCACTAATTTTAATGTAATAGGTACCTTCAGTCATGCTTGTATTATTAATAGGAATTTTAGTTTGCAGTTTATATCTAAACTTTAAGGTAAAAGAACTTTCATCTGAATTAAGATAAGTAGCCAGGCGTTGTTCCAAGCGGGTGTAGTGCACCAGTCGAACACGGTTAAAGTTGGGCCAATTCAATCGAAAACCTTGCCATGGCCTCAATTCAAAGGTGCTGTTGATTTCAGAATTGATAGTGTAAAATAAGCCTAAGCCACCTCTGTAACTGTAAAGTACTTGCTTTTTAAATTCAATAGATGGTCGTATATGAAATCTTGAGAACGAATTGTATTCTTCACTAGGTTGAATGCGATAGCCAGCATCGTTAAAAAACTGCCAGTTTCCATTTAATTTATTGAAATGCGTATAGTCTGTCCAAATTTGAAAAGTATTGGAAGACTGGCCCAAACTCGTGTTAGCAATACAAATGAATATGATTAATAATAACTTACTACGGTTCAGCATTCTTCTGGCAATATCTAAAAAAGAAGTGAATGAGGATATTTTAACCGTGACATTTGAATTACTGAATAACCTACTTTTCTAAAACCTTACGACACCTCATTTTCTGCTATAGCTGATTGAAATTACTTTTGAAAAAACCTATTAATACTATGCTCATAAAAAGAACAGTTTTACTATTCGCACTCATTTTATCTTGCTTAACAGTAATTAAGGGCCAAAATGAAAAAAAGAAATTTTTAGTTAAACTAGGAACGAGTGGACTTACGGTAAATGAGGTTAGAAGTAATGACAGCGTTTTGTATTACATATTGAAATTAGAAATTGTTAAATCTTTTGGTTATTCGGAAATTCCCAATTATTCATGGTTGAGTTTCTATTCCAAAGAAGATGTTGTGAAATGGTTTGATGAAGCTATAGAGGCCCCATAAGCACTTAAAGAGAATCCAGATCAATCTATTTATGGAAAAGATGTTGTTTACACATGGAAGTCTGGTAATACAGTTATTACAGCAAATTATAAACCGACAGACCATTATAAGTGTTTAATGTTGCTCTTAGAGAGGGCAAAAAAGATTTTTTTGAAAAAGCCCTTCTTAAATTTTTGAGAATTGTTGATTTTGAGTAGGTATAAAATGACCGTGATATAGAGATTAAATTTATCATCAAAAAATCACAAAATGCAGATCTTTAAGTAAATTAAAACCACATTAGTCTAAATTTGGGCGAATATTAAAACAAAGTAAAGTTTAAGGACTATGAAAGGTGCATTTGGGAAATTTCTATTAATCGTTGGTGTTGTGTTTATCGGTGTAATGCTGTTTTTATACTATGCAAATTATAGTGATGGCTACAGAGCTGGGGTGCCAATTAAGATAAGTCACAAAGGAAAACTTATTAAAACACACGAAGGGGAGTTGAATGAAGGTGGTTTAACAAATACGGCACAAGGTGTTTTACCATCAAAATGGGCGTTTTCAATTAAAGATGCCGATAGTGAGGTAAGAGTAAAATTGGAAGAAGCCATTGAGGGAAATAGACGTGTGAAAGTTTATTACAACGAAAAATATGCGCAATTATTCTGGTTGGGCGACACAAAATACTTTGTATATAAGGTCCAAATTTTAGATGAGTAGAGATCATTTTACTCATTTAATTATTTCCATTTAAATCACTAGTCATCAAGCTAATTAGTAAAGCTTTACTTCTTATTTTTGCCAACCTTAAATAGGAACATTAATAATCCATATACAATGAAAATTTCTGTAATAGGTGCCGGTAATGTAGGTGCTTCTGTAGCTGAGTACATTGCCATGAAAGAATTGGCATCTGAAGTAGTTTTATTAGATATCAAAGAAGGTTTTGCTGAAGGTAAAGCAATGGATTTGAATCAGTGTGCTACACTAAATGGTTTTAATACGCACGTAACTGGAACTACAAACGATTATTCTAAAACTGCAGGATCTTCTGTTGTGGTTATTACATCTGGTATTCCGCGTAAGCCGGGTATGACTCGCGAAGAGTTGATTGGAACAAATGCAGGAATTGTTAAATCTGTTACTGCCAGCATTCTTGAGCATTCTCCAGAGACAATTATAGTTGTGATTTCTAACCCGATGGATACGATGACGTATTTATCAGCTAAAACTTCTGGTTTGCCTAAAAACAGAATTATTGGTATGGGAGGAATATTAGACAGCGCACGTTTCAAGTATCGCTTGAGTGAAGCTATAAACTGTAATCCAAACGATTTGCAAGGTACAGTTATTGGAGGCCACGGTGATACAACCATGATTCCTTTGACGCGTCATGCGTCTATCCAATCTACACCAGTATCAGATCATTTATCTGCTGAAGAGTTAGACGCTGTTTCTTCTGCAACAATGGTTGGTGGTGCTACACTGACTAAATTATTAGGTACTTCTGCTTGGTATGCTCCAGGAGCAGCAGGTGCTGCATTAGTTGAAGCGATTGTAAGAGATCAGAAAAAGGTAATGCCATGTTCTGTTTATTTAGAAGGTGAGTATGGCCAATCTGACATCTGTATGGGTGTGCCAGTTGTTATTGGTAAGAACGGATGGGAACGCGTTATTGACTATAAATTAAACGAAGAAGAACAAGCTAAATTCAATGCATCTGCTGAGGCAGTTCGCAACATGAACAATGCTTTAGAATTATAGAGCTCAATTGGTCTTGATAAAAGCCTCGACAATGTCGGGGCTTTTTTAATTTTCTATAAATCGACTCTTAAGTTCTGGGGTCGGTAACCAGCAGCTCTCTTTTGTGCCAAACCAGCGGTATCTGTTTTTTGCAATCCATTTGTAAATACCATTTCTAATAAATGGGGGTAGGATGAGAAAGATCTTTAACATTGGCCATATGCCTCCCATAAAGCCTGCTCCGCGCAAAGCTGCAGAAGAATAGTAATAGGCTTGTTTACCGTGTATTAATATTAAGGAATCTACCGTTTTAGGAATTATAAATTCTTTTTTTAGTTTCTGTCCAAATTTAGATTGAAGGGATGCAAACTTTAAAACCCCTTTGCGATCGTGTTTTAGAAAAAACTGAACGGAGCCAACGCATAAATTGCAAACACCATCAAAAAGTAATACAGGGCCTTGCTCTTTTTTAGTCATTTAGAATTATCAACTTACTCGAAGCAACAACGCTGCCCTTAGAAATAACTTGAACGATATACATTCCGGAATTGAGATGAGCAGTGCTAATAGATTCTTCGTTTCTTAGTGATGTATTTACCAAAACCCTTCCGTGTATATCAAAAACTGATACAAAAAACTCTCCGTTTTCTAAGTCATCAAATTTAAGAGTGATTTGATCTTTTGCAGGATTTGGATAAATCACAAAATTAGAGAGCATTTTATTTTCAACTATTGAGATATTCGGGAAGGTGTAGGTGTCGCCTTTAAAATAGCGCAGCCCTCCACTGTAGTTACCAAGAATCAATTCGGGGAGCGTGTCGTTGTCTAAATATGCCATTGCTGGAGCATTCTTTAACCCATCTTTAGCCACTGTGCCCACTATTGAGAATGTTGGTTGTAAAACCATTTTCATGTTCGGGCGAAGGTGAGAATTACCATTGTAATTCATTTCACAACCTTTGGTTTGGTTATCTGCTCCCGTTGCGTCTGCATAGGCATTCGCGCTAAAACCAACATCTGTGCATTTTACAACAATGTCTTTAAAATTATCTGCCTGCTTGCTGTAGCAAAACTCAATCAATAGATCAGATTCGCCATCCCAAATAAAAGGGAAGTCTAGAATTAAATCTAACCAACCGGGAGATACAGCAATGATTTTATCGAAAGTTAACCTTGTATTTTCTTGGAAAGTGGTCAGGCTGTCTTCTTTTACCAATTTCATATTGACTTTTAAGCCATCGTAACCTAAAACAGGATTGGCGCTTCCACTCACATCTAAGGAAATTTGTTTGATTTTCCCATATTCAAGACCTTGAGCTTTCAGCTCTGCGGCAGTAAATAGAAACTGGTTGCGTCCTGCTTTTTTTGTTGTGCCAAATGGGGTAATCAAATGACCAGAAGAGTTTATTGTTCCTGTGCCAAAGGTTCCAGTAATGGATGCAGGCTTATTTAAAACATTATCAATGCTGTCGTATTGAATTATACCACGATCATAAGTGCCTACCATTAAAACGGTTTTGCCTTTGTCTCTAAACAAGAAAGGAACGCTGTAACCTGAAGTAGAAAAAATACTTGCTGTAGTAATACCTCCAAAATCTTGCGATTCTAAAGTAAAGCTCACATTAGTTCCTCCATCATTGCTGTAGTAATGTAAAACACCTGCTTCGTTTCCAATTATTAAATCGTCATCATTATCGTTATCTACATCGTACAAAAAAGGAGTGGCAAACGAACCAACATCAATCCCTTGAAAAAGAGGTTTTGTCAAAACAAAATTATAATTTGGAATCACGCCTGTATTCTCAAAATAGTGAATGTTTCCATCAAGATTTCCTACAAACATGTCTAAATCAAAATCACCATCTAAGTCGGAGAATGTGATGTGATAATCAAAACCAATATTGAAGGAGCTAAGATTCGCAAAATCTTTTGTCACCAATTCGTATTTCGCCTCGTTTATGGTTCCTATATTTTTGTAATAAGCAACGCGCGAGGAATAACCGCCACCTTGCTTATTGAAATAACCGAAATTACAAATGAATAAATCTGTCAGTTGATCGTAGTTAAAATCTACTAATATTGGTCGCGCCCCTTCACCAAAATCGAGCATCTGATCTTGAATAAAACTAGAGTCCGTGAGACTGAATGTTGGATTAGCAGTTGTGTTAGAGTTGCTATATACCCATGTGTTCATATTATTTTCAGAACCTTCAGCACTTGGTGTGACGATTAAGTCTTTCTTTCCATCAAAATTTATGTCTTCGTAGTAGAAACCTGGGTAGTAAGTTAAATCAACAGAAGTATTATTTATTGGATAAAGCGTGTCTTGTAAGTACATGTGAGCAGAATCAGCAGTACCATCGTTATATACGGCAACAGCATTACTGTAAGAAATGTCTCCAATAATAGCATCGTACAAGTTGTTTCCATTCAAGTCTATTAATAAAAGTGTAGAGCCTGAATGCGTGGTCTTTTGGGTTTCGTCTATTTGGGTGCCGATTGGAGGTGGCGGGGGAGCAAACCCATTGCACGCATCTAAATTGACTGTATTTGTAAAATTGTCTTCCTCAAAGCCACCCCAACACCAATATTTTAGTTTGAAGTCTAAGTCACAGCTCATCTGACCTTCGTGGTGCTGCACCGTGTTTCCTTGGCCAAAAGTAAATATATCCATATCTCCATCTCCATCAACATCTACTATGGCAGGTATGTCTAGAGATGATACATATAAATTTTGCTTAGAGCCTTGCCCATAATCTGTGGAGAGATTTCTTCCTGGAAGAGCCCATTGAAAATCTAAACCGCCATCATTATGATAGACACCAATTCCTCCAGAAACAGAGCAAAATAAATCCTTTGTTCCATCACAGTCGTAATCGACAAGCAGCATCCAACCCGTAATTTTCGGAAAACTATCTATGTATTGAGGTGCAAACTTATAGCGCTTATTTCCATTATTGATGTCTATTAAAAAAGGCATCAAGCGATTGCCTGTTCTGTCGAATATTATAAGATCATCATTGGTGTCGTTGTTTAAATCTAAGGTATTAAACTGAGTATAGTTCATACCTCCGCTCCATGCATTGATTAAGCTATCGCCATTCTCGATTACTCTAACGTTTTGATAATCTTTAAACGCGTATCGGTTTAAATCAGATTGTCCCTGGCTAAAAAGGCCGATTGAAAATAACAGAACCGTGACGACTACCTTATACATAAACATTTTAACTTTGAGCCTGCTAAGCTAATAAACCCACTTAAAAAGGCCCCCAATAATTATTAAACGAAATATTCTAATTACCTGTCATTATAAATTGCCACTTATTAAGAATATTTTATTGTGTTCAATGTATTGGAGCGTTTTCGAGTAATTGAAAAATAATCACTAACCGTGCAATACTAAGTTGATTATGACTATGATAATTGCTTTGAAATTCTATATTTGCGCACTATTTCGAAAAAACCTCAATAATCAATATTGAACAATGCAGAATAAGGGAGTTATACGCCTGTTTGCCATAGTGTTCGCACTGGCGTGTTTATGGGAATTATCATTTACATTTTTCTCAAATAAGGTAGAAAGTGATGCGGAGAGTTTTGCTAATGGCGATCAGGCATTAGTAACAAGTTATTTAGACTCTATGTCTACGCAAGAAGTGTTGTTTAACTACACGTATAAAGATGTAAAGTCTCGCGAGATTAATTTAGGTCTCGACCTAAAGGGTGGGATGAATGTAATTCTTGAAGTATCCGTTAAGGATATAATCAAAGGATTGGCGAACGAGCCTTTAGATCCGATGATTGAGCAAGCAGTTGCAAGCACAGATATTGCGCAGACGAACAGTCAAGACAGTTATTTAAATAACTTTTTTATCGAATTTAATAAGCTGAATGCTGCGACAGGTAGCCCGAGAAAACTATCAGATCCAGCTTTATTTGGCACCAAATCTTTAATAGACAAAGTAGGCTTTGATGCTGCTGATGAGTTGGTTGTTCCAGAAATAAGCAAAGATGTTGATGCTTCAATTAAAAACGTTGAAACGGTATTAAGAGCTCGTATTGACCAATTTGGTGTAATTCAACCGAATATTCAACCGTTGGAAAATTCAGGAAGGATCTTAGTTGAACTTCCAGGTGTGAAAGACCCTGCTCGTGTGCAGAAGCTTCTTCAAAGTACAGCTGTTCTTGAGTTCTGGAACTTGTACGAGGGAAGTGATGTATTTCAATATTTGATCTCTGCTAACGAACGATTGAAAACAATTGTGGAGAGGCCTAAGTCTTTATCTAATGAGAATACCACGGAAACTCCAGAGGCTCTAGAAGAGCCTTTAACTATTGAGGAACCTGAAATTATTGAGCCTATCGCAATTGACGAAGGTGCAGATTCTTCTTCTTTAGAGGTGGCGGATACTTCAGCGTTAGCAAAAGCGGATTCTGTTACTGAGGACAGCTTTAATCCATTGTTCGAAGTATTTGGTTTTAATTATAACTTCGAAACAAATGAATTAATTCTTCCGAGTTCATCAGTTGTTGGTTTTGCTGCAGTAAAAGATACAGCAAAGATTAACAAGTATTTAGCAATGAGCCAGATTAGAGCTTTGTTACCTTCTAACTTGCGTTACGTTAAATTTTTATGGAGTTCTAAGCCTGATGATAAGTTTAACGACTTCATGTATTTATTGGCTGTTGAAGGAAACAGAAATAACGAGCCTGCTTTAGATGGTGGCGTTGTAACAGATGCCAGAAGTGATTTTGACAACCGCAACAATCCAATGGTAAGTATGACCATGAATGGAGCTGGTTCTCAAAAATGGCAAGAGCTTACAAGAGAGGCTGCTGCTCAGACTCCAAAGAGAAGTGTTGCTGTTGTTCTTGATAACTTGGTGTATTCTTACCCGACTGTCCAAGGTGAAATTTCTGGAGGTCAGACTCAAATTACAGGAAGCTTTACACAACAAGAGGCAGACGATTTAGCCAATATTTTGAAAGCGGGTAAATTACCTGCTCCTGCAAAAATCATTCAGAGTGATGTTGTTGGACCGACCTTAGGTAAAGAGTCTATTGATGCATCTGTTCGCTCTTTTGCCATTGCCCTTTTCGTGGTGATGTTGTACATGATTTTCTATTATGCTCAAGCAGGTGTGGCTGCGGTTATTTCGCTTCTTTTTAACACCTTCTTTATATTCGGTATTATCGATGCAAGTGGTATTGTGCTCTCATTACCTGGTATGGCGGGTATTGTTCTTACCATTGGTATGGCGGTTGATGCAAACGTCCTCATCTTTGAACGTATTCGAGAAGAGCTTGGAAACGGTAAAGGTTTAAATATGGCTATTAAGGATGGATATAAAAATTCTTACAGCGCAATTATCGATGCCAACGTTACTACGCTTTTAACAGGTGTTATCCTTTTCGCTTTTGGAACTGGGCCAATTAGAGGTTTCGCTAATACATTAATCATCGGTATTATTACTTCACTTTTCTGTGGAATCTTCATTACTAGATTGGTGTTTGAATTCAGGTTAGGTCGTAAAAAGAGTATTACTTTCTGGACTAAGTCAACAAAAGATTGGTACAAGAACGTTCGCGTAAATTTCTTACAAAAGAGAAAAGTAGCTTACATGGTTTCTGGTATTGTTATCGCTATTGGTGTTGGTTCTTTATTTACAAAAGGATTAAACTGGGGTGTTGACTTTGTGGGTGGACGTTCTTACCAAGTAAGATTTGATCAGCCAGTGAATACACAAGATCTTGCAAGTTCTTTGTCAGCTCAATTCTTGGATGAAGGTGGAGCTGAGATGTTACCAACGGTAAAGACTATTGGTAATGCGAATCAAGTCATCATCACTACTAAATATAGAATTGATGAGTCTGGTCCTGAGGTTGAGGAAGACTTAAACAACAAATTATATGCTGGTGCAAGTTCATTCTTTGGCTCAGATTTTAGCCAAGAAGACTTTAATAATGCTGAAGGTGAATTTGGATTAAAAGCATCACGTCAAGTAGGACCGACAATCGCGGATGATATTAAGGTATCTGCAATTTGGGCAATTATCGCATCGTTAATTGTTATTTTCTTATACATTTTAGTACGCTTTAGAAAATGGCAATTCTCAGTTGGTGCCGTTGCTGCATTAACGCATGATGTGTTATTTGTATTGGGAGTCTTCTCTATTTTGGGTGGTTTATTGCCATTCCAGTTAGAAATTGACCAAGCGTTTATTGCGGCAATATTGACAGTAATAGGTTACTCTCTGAATGATACCGTGGTTGTTTTTGACCGTATTCGTGAATACAATGCTCACTTCCACAAGAAGCGTCCATTTATTGATATTATGAATGATGCATTAAATGGTACGTTGAGTAGAACATTCAACACCTCATTAACTACGTTGTTCGTATTGTTAGTCATCTTTATTTTCGGTGGTGAAGTAATTAGAGGATTCATGTTTGCCTTGTTAATTGGTGTAGCAGTGGGTACATACTCTTCATTATTTATTGCAAGTCCTGTAATGTTCGATGCATTAGGAAAGAAAAGAGAAGAATAAAAATTTTTGATAATTAAGTAGAAGGCCCTCGAAATATCGCGGGCCTTTTTCATTTACATTTGTTGCATGGTTTTAGAACATTTCATGTTATTTAATATAGGAGGATTGGAGTTGGGATTGATAATTCTAGTTTTCATTATGTTATTTGGTGCTAATAAAATCCCGGAAATTGCAAGAGGGATTGGAAAAGGGATGAAATCAATAAAACATGCAACAGACGACATTAAACGCGAGATAAACGAAACTGCTGACAACAACGATAGTTTATCTGAATTGCGCAAAGATGCAAAAGAAGCAAAGGAGACTTTTAAAGATATTCAAGGCACCATTAAAAGAAACACCAAGATCTAGTATATGATCGAAAGCCTTGATTCTTATTTGTACATTCTTTTAGGCCTACTTTTTTTATTAGGGGGAGGTCATTTTCTTGTATCATCTTCAGTTGGAATCGCACTAAAGTACAAGGTCAGTACCATGGTTATTGGTTTAACCTTGGTAAGTTTTGCCACATCAGCTCCGGAATTATTAGTGAGTGTTTTTGCAGCGTTCAATAACAATCCAGATATTGCTCTGGGTAATGTTGTTGGGAGCAATATTGCCAATGTAGGTCTCATTTTGGGTTTAACAGCGCTCATTTTCACTTTACCTGTCAACGGTAAGGCCTATAAAAAAGATTGGTACTTTTTAATAATTATAACTTTATTGGTTTATGCTATGCTTTGGTCTGGGTTGACCATATATTGGTATGAAGGTTTGGTTCTTGTTGGGATACTAGTGGCATTTAATGTTTATAAAATCCGAGCGGCTAAAAAAGACGACCTATCAATCATAGAAGGAGAAATAGATTTCAAGTCTGCAAAACTTCCGTTATGGAGATTGGTTGCTGAATTGATAATCGGTGTCGCTGGACTGTATTTTGGAGCTAAGTTTTTGGTGTATGGCGCAGTAGATATTGCCCAAGATTATGGTATTAGTGAGCGTGTGGTTTCTGTGAGCATTGTAGCTCTTGGAACTTCTTTACCAGAATTGGTTGCTTCTATTGTAGCTGCTAAAAAGGGTGAAAAGGATTTAGCCGTTGGTAATGTTGTTGGGTCGAATATATTTAACATCTTAGGTGTTATCGGGTTTACTTCTGTGGTGAGTGATATTAGAGTTGAGGATTTAAAAATACTTCAAGTAGATTTCGTTTGGGTGACCGCCTTTACTTTAGTTCTTTATCCATTGGCTATCATGTTTAATAAAAACAGCTTGGGCAAAAGAGCAGGTGGAATTCTGTTTTCAGCTTATCTGTTATACATCATTATTCTAGCAATAAATAAGGGTGGTTGAGATTAAAATTGCAGTTTTTAAACAATGACCCCTAAAATAATAGGGGTGATTACGCTAAAAACAGATAATATTCTTTTAAAAGTTCGAAATTGACATATATTTGCTGAAATAATTCAAAAATTTCATAAATGTCATCAGTACGCTTTCTTTCCTTAGAAAAAATAATGGACCGCAAGCCGGTTGAGTTTGAAAATCCTCACGGTAGAGTTTCAGAATATTTCGGTACAAACGTATTTAATCAAAAAGCTATGGGTGAGTATCTCACCAAAGATGCTTATGAGGTTATTATGGATGCCATTACAAATGGTTCTAAGATCGACCGAAGTATGGCTGATCAAGTTGCTTCTGCAATGAAAGCGTGGTCTATCACTAAAGGAGCGACTCACTATACGCACTGGTTTCAGCCTTTAACAGGAACGACAGCTGAGAAGCACGATTCATTTTTTGAGCCAACTAGTGATGGCAGAGCAATAGAGCGTTTTAATGGTGGTATGCTCGTTCAGCAAGAGCCAGATGCTTCTTCTTTCCCAAATGGCGGAATTAGAAATACTTTCGAAGCAAGAGGTTACACGGCTTGGGATCCAACTTCTCCTGCATTCGTAATGGGTGGTACATTGTGTATCCCCACAATATTTGTTGCGTATACTGGCGAAGCCTTAGACAATAAAACGCCTTTGTTGAGAGCGTTAAACAGTATTGATACTGCGGCGACAGAAGTGGCGAAGTATTTTGATAAAAATGTAACGAAGGTGAATGCTTCATTAGGTTGGGAGCAAGAATATTTCTTGGTTGATACAGCTTTATATAATGCGCGTCCAGATTTAGTTTTAACTGGTAGAGCACTTTTGGGACATGCGCCTGCAAAAGGTCAGCAGCTAGATGATCATTACTTTGGGTCGATTCCTCAAAGAGCTTTAGAATTCATGAAAGAAATTGAATTCGAAGCGCATCAATTGGGAATTCCTGTAAAGACAAGACACAACGAAGTAGCGCCGGGTCAGTTTGAATTTGCTCCTATTTACGAAGAGACAAACGTAGCTGTAGATCATAACTCATTGTTTTGTGATTTGCTAGAGAAAGTAGCGCGTAGACATAATTTTAGAGTGCTGTTACATGAAAAACCATTTGCCGGTGTAAACGGTTCAGGTAAACATAACAACTGGTCTTTGGCAACAAATACAGGAGTAAACCTTTTAGGTCCTGGAAAGAATCCAAAGAAAAACTTACAGTTCTTGACATTCTTCGTGAACACTATAAAAGCGGTTTACGACCATGCAGATTTATTAAGAGCATCTATTGCTTCTGCAGGAAATGATCACAGGCTTGGGGCAAACGAGGCGCCTCCTGCAATTATATCAGTATTCATCGGATCGCAGTTGACTGCAGTTTTAGATGAGCTTGAGAAAATTAAATCAGGAAAATTGTCTCCTGAAAAAATGACTGAATTGAAATTGAATGTTGTAGGTAAAATTCCTGAAATTTTATTGGACAACACAGACAGAAACAGAACTTCACCTTTTGCATTTACGGGGAACAAGTTTGAGTTTAGAGCAGTTGGTTCAAATTCAAATTGTGCACAATCTATGACTGTATTAAACATGATTGTTGCTAACCAGTTGAAAGAGTTTAAAGTTGAAGTAGATGCCATGATAAAAGGTGGCATGAAGAAAGACGATGCTATTTTTAATATTTTGAAAGAGTATATCAAAGTTTCTAAAACCATCCGTTTTGAAGGTGATGGATACGGTGATGAGTGGACTGCAGAAGCGGCAAAAAGAGGTTTGAATAACGTACCTAAAACTCCAGAAGCGTTAGACTTTTACATTTCAAAATCTGCAATTGATTTATTTAAATCTACTGGAGTCATGAACAAAGTGGAGGTAGAAGCACGTCATGAAATAATGTTAGAAGAATATCAAAAGAGAATTCAGATAGAATCTCGTGTACTTGGTGATCTTGCAGGAAATCATATTGTTCCTACAGCAATTCGCTACCAAAACACCCTTATCGATAATGTGCAGAGATTGCAGAATATTTTAGATAAAGAAACTTTTACAAGTGTTGCGAAAGAGCAATTAGAAATGATTAAAGAAATTTCTAAACGCATTTCAGAAATTATTTCAAACAAAGAAGCAATGATTGAGGCGAGAAAGAAAGCCAATGCATTAGATTCGACTAAAGATATGGCGCATGCCTATTGCAACGACATTCTTCCTTTTTTCGACAAGATTCGCTACCAGGTTGATAAGCTCGAATTAATGATTGATGATGAGATTTGGCCGTTGCCTAAATTGCGCGAATTGTTGTTTACCAAATAGGTAATAATCCCCTATTAAAACTAATCCTCAGACAATTATCTGAGGATTTTTTTGTTATCGATATTTGGTTACTTTAGCACGCTTACAGCTAAATACAAACGTTTAGAACTTATATGAAAATCGTAAAGACTACTTTTTTTGTTTTACTCATGTCATGTGTATTTCTCATGCACGGACAAGAGTCTGAGAGTAAGGATGATTCACCAGAGCCAGAGAAGAAAGCTAAGACCTTAGAAAAGGCAGAGGCTTTCTACGATGCAGAGCAATACAACCTTGCTAGAGAACAATTTCAAAAGGCTTACTCTAAAGAGAAAGATAGAAAGCAAAAAACTGAGATCACTTTCAAAATTGCTGAATGCTACCGTTTGCTTACGGATTGTAAAAATGCTGCGGCACAATACAAACGCGCCTATAAAATGAAGTATGGGTCTGTAGCGCAGCTGCGATATGCAGAAATGATAATGTGTCAAGGAGAATACGAAGATGCAATTATCGAATTTCAAGCTTTTGTTGAAGAAGTTCCAGATGACCCTAGAGGGACAGAGGGCATCGAAAGCTGTAAAAAATCATTAGAATTAGTAAGCAATCCTACCCGCTATTTGGTTACAAGTAAAAAGGAGCTTAACTCTAAAAATAGAGATTATGCACCTGCTTATGGCGGAAAGAGAAAAGACGATTATTCTGAATTGTATATTTCTTCTTCTAGACCAGAGTCAACTGGTAAAAAGGAGAGTGGTATTACTGGAGAGAAATATTCAGACATTTACAATACGAGTGAAGAGCGTAAAGCAAGAGGCAGAGGGAGAAGGACAAAAGGTTCTTCGTCTTCTAATGTCGTAGAAAGAAAATTTGCCACACCACAGCCATTGACAGAACCAGTTAATACGGATAATGCTGAAGCTGCAGTTGTATTTGACAGCAGAAGAAAACAGATGTATTTTACACGATGTGTTCAAAAGAAAAACAACTCTTTTGGATGTTCTATTTGGACAACCAAACAAGTTGGTCAGGAATGGCAAGCGCCAGAGAAAGTTGTGTTAACAAATGATTCTTCTAAATCAGTAGGCCACCCTAACTTATCTCCAGATGACAAAATCTTGTATTTTTCTGGAAATCTAGACGGTGCAAAAGGCGGCAAAGATATCTGGATGACTAAGTATGACAGAAGAGCGAAGTCATGGATGGAGCCTCGTAACCTTGGAAATGTAATAAACACAAAAGGCAACGAGCTTTTCCCATATTCTCATGATGACGGCTATTTATACTTTTCGTCAGATGGTCACCCAGGTTTTGGAGGTTTAGATATTTTCAGAGTGAAAGTGAATGAAGAAGGCATGCCAACAGGCGAGGTTGAAAACATGGGCTATCCAATAAACACGCATGCTCAAGATTTCTCAATTATTTTTGAAAGTGGTGCTGCAGCAAATGGATATTTAGCTTCTGATAGAAATGAAGCAGGTAATGATGATATCTTTAGTGTTTACCTAGTGCCATTAAAGTTTACTCTTGATGGTGTTATTGCGAGTACAAAAGATGGTTCTCCTGTAACCATGGCGTCTGTAACCTTAACAGGTTCAGACGGTACTACCAAAACTGTAAATGCGGATGAGAATGGATATTATAAGTTTGAAAAGGATGCTCTTGCTGAAAACACAACGTATAAACTTTCGATTCAGAAAAAGAAATATTTCACCAATGAGTATGATATTACAACAATTGGGGTTCCAATTAACGCTTTTGAATTTATTCCTTCTGAGAACTTATTTGTTCATGGACTAAAATTGAACATGCAGATGGATCCTATCAATATTCCAATTGTATTACCTAATGTATTGTTTGATGTTGGTAAGTGGGACTTGAAACCTGAATCTATGGTGTCTTTAGATACAGTTGTAGACATTTTGGAGCGTAACCCGAATATTGTTGTTGAGATGCGTTCGCATACAGATTATACAGATTCAAAAGAACGTAACCAGAAGCTGTCTCAGCGAAGAGCGGATACTTGTGTGAGCTATTTAATCTTTAAAGGAATTGAAAAAGAAAGAGTAGTCGCGGTTGGTAAAGGTGAGAATGAGCCGCGTGTAATTGACGAAAACTACAAGAACAACGGTTTTTACGAAGCGGACAAATTTGAAGTGGGTACAACATTATCAGAGTCATGGATCAAGCGTCAATCTTCGGATGTTCAGAAAATTGCAAACCAGATAAACAGACGTACCGATATGAAAGTGTTGCGTGACGATTATGTTTCTGGACAGCCTAAAACTGGAACAGGAACTTCTGGTAAAAAAGAGAAAGAAGAAATTGTTGCTGAGTTTTATACCTGTAAGGATCGTGATAATTTAGCTAGAATAGCCAAGACGTATAAAATGCCTTTGGCTGATTTGAAAAAGATGAATGGTGGCTTAAGAGGTGTTAGACCATTTGAAGGGATGATTCTTAAAGTGACAAAAGGAGCGGACTACTCTGACTTTGATAACTCGCATTACCAAGTACAAAGAGGAGATACTTATGCAAAGATTTCGTCTAAAACTAAAGTAAGCAGAAAAGAGCTAAAAGAATTGAATTCAGACATTAAAGAGAAGGATTTTAAGTCTGGCATGTATGTAAAACTTAAGTAGATATTTCACTATAGAATAACTGCCTCTGGACACCGTTCAGAGGCAGTTTTTATTTAATACCAACAAGATTTAAGCTCATTCAAAACATTATTTTTGCGCCATGGAAAAGAGTTCTCGTTATGCCGGTCGTGGGGTATCTTCTGGAAAAGAAGAAGTACACAAAGCGATTAAAAAAGTAGATAAAGGATTATTCCCAAAAGCATTCTGTAAGATTGTTCCTGATTACTTAAGTGGCGATGAAGACTATTGTCTGATTATGCATGCTGATGGAGCGGGTACGAAATCTTCCTTAGCATATGCTTATTGGAAAGAAACAGGTGATGTTTCTGTTTGGAAGGGTATTGCTCAAGATGCATTGGTAATGAATCTTGACGATTTGTTATGTGTTGGGGCGACAGGTCCGATCATGATGTCGTCTACTATTGGCAGAAATAAAAACCTAATTACGGGTGAAGTTCTTTCAGCTATCATAAATGGAAATGAAGAGCTACTAGAGGAGTTTAATAAGTTTGGTGTAGAAGTGATTTCAACAGGCGGAGAAACTGCAGATGTTGGAGACTTAGTAAGAACGATTATTGTTGATACTACTGTGGTTGCACGTATGAAGCGCTCTGATGTTATTGACAATGCAAATATTCAACCGGGTAATGTGATTGTTGGGTTGTCTTCTTGCGGGCAAGCAGAGTATGAAACTGGATATAATGGTGGTATGGGCAGCAACGGTTTAACGTCTGCCCGTCATGATGTGTTTAATAAGCTTATCGCTGAAAAATACCCAGAAACTTATGACCCTGCGGTCCCTAAAGATTTAGTCTATTCTGGTGCTCTAGCTTTAACTGAGGAAGTTGATGGAGTAGAAATTGATGCAGGTAAATTGGTGTTATCCCCAACTAGAACCTATGCACCGATTATTAAACAGGCTCTTGATACTTGCAGAAAAGATATCCATGGAATGGTGCACTGCAGTGGCGGTGGACAAACCAAAGTATTGCACTTTACTGAAGGTGTAAGCATAGTTAAAGACAACTTATTTCCAACCCCTCCTTTATTTCAACTGATTCAAAAGCAAAGTGAAACAAGCTGGGAGGAGATGTACCAAGTATTTAATATGGGGCACCGCATGGAGCTTTATATGAACGAGGCTTCTGCGCAGACGGTAATTAATATTGCTAAGAATCTTGGAGTTGAGGCAAAAATAATTGGTAGAGTTGAGGCAAGTGAATCTGGTACAAACCTGACCATTTCAGGTGAGAACGGAACGTTCCATTATTCAAAATAAAAGCCTGTTATGATTGATAAAATACATGCCATAAAGCAGCGCTTTAACGAAGTAAATGACTTGATAATTCAGCCGGATATCATGGCTGATGCCAAGCGCTATGTTAAACTCAATAGAGAATATAAAGAGCTCAAGACAATTGTAGACAAGGGTGATGTTTTAATTAACTTTTATGCAAATATAGATGAGGCCAAAGAGTTAATCAAGAACGAATCTGATCCGGAAATGAAGGATATGGCTAAAATGGAGCTCGAAGAAATTGAGCCTCAATTAGCCGAATTGGAAGAGGAAATCAAAATGCTTCTTATCCCAAAAGATCCTGAAGATTCTAAGAATGCTGTTATGGAAATTAGAGCTGGTGCCGGAGGTGATGAAGCGGGTATTTTTGCTGGAGACCTGTTTGATATGTACATGCGTTACTTTGAAAAACAAGGTTACAAGACAGAACTCTTAACCATGAACAATGCATCACATGGGGGTTACAAAGAAGTTTCTGTAAGTATTGAAGGAGAAAATATTTTCGGAAACTTGAAATTCGAATCTGGGGTGCATCGCGTACAGCGCGTGCCTGCAACAGAATCTCAAGGGAGAGTGCATACTTCTGCGGCATCAGTAGCTGTATTGCCAGAAGCTGAAGATGTGGATATCGATTTGAACATGAAAGATGTGAGACGTGATACATATCGAGCACAGGGTGCTGGTGGTCAGCACGTAAACAAAACAGAATCGGCCGTTCGTTTAACACACATCCCAACCAATACGGTTGTAGAATGTCAAGATGGACGTTCTCAGCACAAGAATTACGATCAGGCCTTAAAAGTTTTGCGTACAAAACTCTACGATATGGAGTATGCAAAACGTATGGAAGAACAAGCTGCAAAACGAAAGACAATGGTTTCAACAGGTGACCGTTCGGCAAAAATCAGAACATACAATTGGCCGCAAGGTCGTGTTACAGATCACAGAATAGGCTTAACCGTTTACAATTTGAACGATGTGATGGGTGGTGATATTCAAAAATTTATTGATGAATTGCATATTGCTGAAAATGCCGAAAGACTTAAAGAAGGAGATGATATTATTTGATCATGAATAGAAAGGAATTAATAGCGCAGATTAAAGCAAAGAAGTCTTTGTTATGTGTGGGACTCGATACAGACATAAATAAAATCCCTACACACTTGTTAGACTGTGCTGACCCTATTTTTGAATTCAATAAAGAAATAATTGATGCCACTCAAGAATATACAGTGGCATACAAACCAAATACAGCTTTTTATGAGAGCAGAGGTTTGTCAGGATGGCAAAGTCTAGAACGCACGATTGACTATATCAATGCAGAATACCCTGAAATTTTTACAATAGCGGACGCGAAGCGTGGAGATATTGGAAATACGTCTAAGATGTATGCAGAGGCTTTTCTGAACCAACTAAATTTTAATTCCGTTACTGTAGCGCCCTATATGGGCGAAGATTCTGTTAAACCATTTCTTGATGTTGAAAACAAATGGACCATATTATTGGGGTTAACGTCCAATAAAGGTGCTTTTGATTTTCAATTTATTAAAGATGAAAACGGAAAAATGTTATACGAATCTGTTCTAGAAACAGCCTGCACGTGGGGCACAGACGAGAACTTGATGTTTGTTACTGGTGCAACAAAAGCCGACCAATTGATAAATATTCGCAAGTATGCTCCAACCCATTTCTTGCTTGTTCCTGGCGTAGGCGCTCAAGGCGGAAGCTTAGAAGAAGTGGTTAAAAATGGTATGATCGAAGATTTTGGCTTGCTAATTAACTCGAGTAGAGGAATAATCTATGCAGATCAAACTAAAAACTTTGCACAGGTAGCTGGCAATAAAGCGAAAGGACTCCAGCAACAAATGGCTGAGTTGATGTACTAATCAATTAAAATAGCTGTCAAACTTCGTTAGATACTTTTTCATTTTCTTTAATTCATTTTGTTGGTCTTCTACAGGTGGGGTTTTCAATTTCTTCATCATCCCAAGGATGGGTAATAAATAATTATGAAGCTGGTCGTGAGCTGCGCCTGTCATAGTGCAGTTCTTAAAAATAAGCTTGAATTCAGTTTCTAAAGAAGAGCTTAGATCAGCAATAGAGTCGCTGTTATCTATTTGATTGAACTCAGTAATAAGCTTTTTTAGATTCGCTACGCCAGAAATAGTCTCCGGATTAGCTTTCCATTTTTCTCCGTTGTTCAATTCAACATCGGTTCTTACTTCAAACGTTTCTGGTTTAATACTATTTATACTGTCGAAATATTCTATGATGTCGTTTTCGTGAACAACATAAATAATGGCATCTGCTCGTCTTAGTTCTAGAATTTCTGTTTCCCCATTAAAATCGAATAGAGAAAAGTTAGGATATTCGAATTGTGAATTGTTTTTTTTTGAAAGAGGGTGTGTTGTAGATATGCCGGAAAGTTCGGCTAACTTTTTGTCGCTAGAGGCTAAATACAATGTCATTTCTGCTCTGTCTTGATATATCCGATATTCAACTCTATAGTCAGCGCGATCAGTAGAATCAGAAATCTGAAAATAATGTGGTAAAGGGGAGTCGTCAGCCAATTCAAAACTTGATTCTGCGCAAGAAATTAATAGAAATGAGAAAAGGAAAAGGGTGAATGTTTTCATGAGTACCGAGTTGTACTTCAAATATAGCTAGAAAACCTATTTTGTATTTATGAGAAAAACTCAGACCAATACTTTATTTTTCTCCAATGGAAAAATTGTACATACAGCGTCTGAATATGGACAATACATGGATTGTGAAAATAGGCGAAACATCCATACTCATAGATCCGTGGTTGCATGGAGAAGAGGTTGATTATTTTAAATGGTTCAACACTCAGCGGCACAAAACAAAGCCGCTAGACTACGCTTCGGTTCCTCACTTTGACATGGTACTAATCACTCAAAAATACCCTGATCATTTTCATAAAGAGACTCTTTTGAGATTGAATCCAAAAAGACTGATTGTTCCCAAATCAATTTATAAGTCAGTTAAAAACCTATTGCCCCAGGCAGATATTTTGAAATTTGATGTAATATTAAAAAATGTTTTTAAAACTGAGATTAGTTTACATCATTTTCCAACCAGTCGCAAAATAGATCCGATCTACGACTCTTTTGTTATTGAAGATGCTATGCAATCTGTATTCATATCTACACACGGTCACAGCCTGACCGAATCAGCTAATTCTAGAATCGAGAGTTTGCCAAAAGTTTCGCTGCTTATCACTCCTTTTAACCATTACATACTTCCAGTGTTTTTAGGAGGTGTGGTTTCACCTGGTATAGATGGAGTTTCTCAGCTAATGCAGACCATAAAACCGAAGTATGTTGTCGCTACACATGACGAGGACAAAGAAGCAAAAGGTCTTGTGAGTAAATTTGCTAGAGTTCTTCAATCACCAACGAAAGAAGAGTTGAGCAAGATTGACTTTCTGAAAAACCGATATTTAGCAATTGAGAATTATGAGATGATGGAGCTAGATGTCTAGCTAAAAATTCAATTCCTCTTGGTTAGACTGCTTTGCACTCTCTGTGCTTGCATTGAGTTCAAACCCTAAAATTAACCCGATAGCATTGATGTAAATCCACAACATTATGACTATGAGAGTCCCAATTGAACCGTAGAGTTTATTGTATTGCGAAAAATTCGCGATGTAATATTCAAAGCCCAATGAAGAGACTATGATGAGCGTAGTTGCGAGGATAGATCCAGGTGAGATGAAACGCCATACTTTGCGTTTTGTCGGACCGATGTAGAAGATGAGTGAAATGCTAATCAGAACGATGACAACCAATACCGCACTCCTACTAAAAGCATAGAGTTTAGAATAGTCTAAAAAACCAAAATTTATATCCAAAAGACTACTCAGAGATTCCAGAAAATCCTCCGAAACGATCACTACAAAAATTCCAAGCAACAGCAGCAAAGAAAGGATAATTGTCAGACCAAGAGATATGAGGTACTGCATCCAAAAATTACGGTAACCTATATTGTGCCAAGAGTTGGTGAAATTGGTCATTAACGATTGCGTGCCATTTGTGGCTAGAAATAAGGCAAAGAAAAAGGAGAATGAAAGTAACTTTGGCTCTTTTTGATTAAGAATTTCTTCAATGGTTGATTTAGTCACTTCATAAGTGTCGGGAGGCATAATATTACTCAGAGTAACAAAGACTTGATCAGAAAACCCTTCAACTGTTATGTATGGAATCAGCGTAAAAAGAAATATAATACCAGGAAAAAGGGCAAGGAAAAAGCTAAATGCTATAGATGAGGCTCTTGTCGTTACAGCCCCCTCATAAATACCTCTAAAGAAAAAGCGCAAAACATCAAACAAAGAGAGGCCGTCAAAAAAAGGAAGGCGGATGTGTTGCGATTGTTTCACAATAAACTTCCAGAATTGTTTTATTTGGTCTATTAGTTTCTTCAATTAAACGGCTTTTAAGCTGATGTCTAAACTTCCAGCGCTATGCGTTAATGCTCCAACAGAAATAAAATCAACTCCACACTCTGCGTAATCTTTAAGTGTTTCTAAAGTTATACCTCCGGAGGATTCAATTTCATAGAGACCGGCAATTGTTTTAACAGCTTCGATGGTTTCAGCGGGTGTGAAGTTGTCGAGCATGATTCTGTCAATTCCGCCAACAGAAAGTACTTCATGTACTTCTACCATTGAGCGTGTTTCCACTTCAATTTTTAAATCTCTGCCAGTTTCCTTAAGATAGTTCTTTGTTTTCGTAATTGCCTTTTTTATGCCACCGGCAAAATCAATATGATTGTCCTTTAACATTATCATGTCATACAGCCCAACACGATGATTCATTCCACCTCCTAAGGTTACAGCCCACTTTTCGAGATGGCGCAACCCTGGTGTAGTTTTACGCGTATCTAAAACTTTGGTTGATGTATGCGCAATTGTTTTTGCGTAAATATCGGTTATAGTTGCCACAGCACTTAAGCGCTGCATACAATTAAGAACTAAACGTTCTGCACTTAATAATGAAATTTTTGGACCAGAAGCATGAAAGACAACAGTTCCAGTTTTTACATAATCTCCATCGTTATGAATAATATCAAGTGAAATACTTGGGTCAACTTTAGCGAAAATGATTTTAGCCAAGGCTATCCCTGCAACTATTCCATCTTCTTTGTAAAGACATTTTACTTTTCCAATAGCATCTTTGGGAATACATGCAAGAGAACTATGATCTCCATCTCCTAAATCTTCTTTTAAAGTTATGTCTATCCACTCGTTTAAAAAGGGGAATTCTTCTAGCATAGAGTCGTACAGTAAAATAGATATATTGGTCGCAAATTACCGAACTTTTATTGATTAAAGCATGCAATTTGTATTTCTAGTTGTTGGGAAGACCAACGAAAAATATTTAAACGAGGGTATAGCCGAATACCACAAAAGATTGCAGAAATATATTTCCTTTAAACAAGAGACAATACCTGAATTAAAACGACAAAAAGGTCTAAGCGAGTTGGAGTTAAAAACACGGGAAGGGCAAGAGATTCTAAGTCGATTAAAAACAAGTGATATTGTGGCATTACTCGATGAAAATGGTAAAAGTTTTAATTCCGTTCAGTTTGCCAAGCACGTTCAAAAAAGAATGAATGCGGGCTCCAAGAGAATTGTGTTTATTGTAGGGGGGGCTTACGGTTTTAGTGAGGATGTGTATAAAAGAGCAAATGAAAAAATAGCTTTGTCAGAAATGACTTTTTCTCACCAAATGGTACGTTTGTTTTTCACTGAGCAAATTTACAGAGCCTTTACTATTCTTAGAAATGAACCTTACCACCATCAATAAATCTGTGCCATTACAGCCACTGTTTTATTAACATTTCATTTTTTAAATCTTATTCTGAATCAGCTAAAACGCTGATTTCACCTCGTTATACTTGTTTTGAACGAAATCATTAAAACATAACAGGTAATGACAATGAAATATTTATCAGCTTTAGTAATAGGAAGCCTATTGTTTAGCGCGTGTGGAAAAGACCCTGTGGCTGTTCAGCCTCAAAACAATACTCATCAATTTGAATTGTATATTGATTATTGGAACCCAACGGGAACAACACCACAAATTACATTTGATGCGGTGAATTCATCACCTGAGGTAAAAATTGATTTTACAAAAAACTTTACGGGAATAGCTGTGCCTCCTCAATATACGAATGTGATTATTGACAATGTGCGCATTATTGATCAGGAGAATACCAACTTTGAAATTTCTGAAATCAAAGCTTACGAGTGGAGAGAGGATATTGACGACTGGAAAAATGATGTTGAATTTGTAATGAATTATGAACAGGTACAAGACTTGAATGTAATGATGGTTTTAGATGCAAGTACTTCTTTAGGTGCGGATTTTAACAATATCAAGACTTTCTCTAACGACTTTGTTAGTAAAGTTTTAAATGACAACCCTACGGCTAAAATTGGTGTAGTTAGTTTTTCAGATGTAATCAATTCTATGCCGTTGACATCAGATCACAACACTATCAGTAATTATATTGATGGCATTCAGCAAGGTCCTTTTACCTCTTTGTACGAAGCTATGAATGTTGGTGTTGACAGTCTTTTAGCGAATAATGCGGAGAGCAGAGCTATTTTAACTTTTACAGATGGAACAGACAACAACTCTAGTTCAGTGTTTACACCTGCTTATTTGAAAACTAAATTAGAAAACAACCCCACAGGTGTAATCATTAACAGCTTTACAATTGGTCTTGAAGGCAACGGCGGAGTTGACAGATCAATATTAGAAGATTTAGCAATCAATGGAGGAGTTGCTGAATTCCCAAGCTCTATTAACGGATTGAGATCAGTGTTTGAGAAGTTTTCAAGCTCAATATCTAATGTATACAACTTCACTTACGTTAGAAATCAACAACCCATTTCTGGTAATGCACCGGTGAAATTGAAATTTGTGATTAAAGCTACCCCAAAATAGATGCCAACTTTTTTGTGGTTAAGAGCGATCCTAAGGGTCGCTTTTTTTATGCCATAAAAATCCGTTTACATCGCTTCAATTTTTTTCTTTGCACCTATGACTTATGAAGCGATTGTTACCGAGCTAAAAAGTAAAAAGTACAGACCGCTGTATTTTTTAGCAGGAGACGAGCCTTTTTACATTGATAAAATCACCAATTATATCGAGCATCATGTACTCGAGGAATCTGAGCGTAGCTTTAACCAGACGATATTATACGGTAAAGAAACTGACATCGACACTGTGGTAGGGGAGGCAAAGCGTTTTCCGATGATGGCGCCTTATCAGGTGGTAATTGTAAAAGAAGCGCAACACCTTAAGTTAACAGATTCCCTTTTAGCCTATGCAAAAAACCCTCAGCCAACAACCATATTGGTATTTGCGTATAAGGGTAAAAAAATAGATAAGCGCTTAAAGGCTGGTAAATACATTAGCGCCAACCATGCTTACTTGGAGACAAAAAAAATATACGACAATAAAATCCCTGAATTTGTTGAAGTAGAAATGCGTCACCGTGGTTTTTCTGTTTCCCCCAAAGCAGCCATTCTCTTAGCTGAGAGTATAGGGAATGACTTATCTCGTATTTATAAAGAGATTGAGAAGCTTTCGATTATTCTTGGTGAAGGTGCGCAGATTACAGCAGAAGTTATTGAGAAAAACATTGGCATAAGTAAAGACTATAACAATTTTGAGTTGCAAAAAGCTCTTGCGATAAGAGATGTATTTAAGGCCAACACTATTGTGAAACAATTTTCAATGGACCCGAAAAATCACTCGATAATAGCGTCTGTTTCAATTTTATTTGGATTCTTTTCGAAACTGTTGTTATACAATGCACTTAAAGATAAGTCTCAGGGGAATGTGGCAAAAGAGCTTAAAATAAACCCATTCTTTACTAGGGATTACTCTCAGGCAGCACAAATTTACGATGCACGAAGATGTACTAAGATTATTTCGTTTTTAAGGGAATACGATTTAAAATCAAAAGGTGTTGATAGTGGGCAAAGCAGTGAATACGATTTAATGAGAGAATTGATATTCAAAATCATGCATTGCTAGCATTTTTCTTGAGCTTTTTCTAACATTTTCCAACCTAAAGCTGGTTTACAGCGTTTCAATTAAAAACTATATTTGGACGCTTCAAAACAGAACATTTTTATATGAAAAATATTTGGGCTCTCGCCTTAATACTTAGCTCTCTAAGCACGTTTGCACAAACTGGTATGTTAAGAGGGTTTATAAAGGACAAAGCAACGGACGAGCCAATACCTTTTGCCAGCGTTTCTCTTTTGAACACAACCTATGGTTCGGTAACAAACATGGATGGGTATTTCCAAGTAGGGAAGTTACCTAATGGAGAGTATGATGTTGAAGTTTCGTTTATTGGTTACGAGTCGAAGAACGAAAAAATCACAATAAAAAAAGGAAACATTATTACAAGAACATATTACCTAGAGGAAGGTAAGGAAGTACTTGACGATATTGTTTTGAATATTCAACGACAAGAGCGTAAGACAAAAGTTTTAGTATCAGAAGTTCGTCTTTCTCAAAAATCTGTAGATCGTTTTTCTGTAGGTGGAGATGCGGATTTGGTAAAAGCAATAAATGTGCTTCCGGGTGTTGTTGCAACAGGAGACCAAGGTGGTCAACTTTATATTCGTGGTGGTGCACCTATTCAGAACTTAACTATGCTCGATGGGATGATTGTGTACAATCCTTTTCACAGTATAGGTTTCTTTTCAGTTTTCGATACAGATATTTTACAGAGTGCGGATATTTTCACTGCAGGTTTTAATGCGCAATATGGGAGTAGAAACTCATCTGTGATGGACATTAAAACTAGAGCAGGAAACAGGCAACGATTTGCGGGGAAAGTTTCCGCAAGTACGTTTATGGCAAAGGCTTTGGTAGAAGCACCAATAGGAAAAAAGAACAAAAATGGTTTTACAAACAGTTCTATTTTACTTTCGGCAAAAGCTTCTTATTTACATGAAACATCAAGTGTTTTTTACCCATACGTAGAAACCGTTTTTGACGGACTGCCATTTCAATTTGCAGATATTTTCGGGAAGTTCAGTACTCAGAACAACAGAGGTTCAGAATTCAATGCTTTTGGTTTCAACTTTAACGATAGAGTTCGCTTTGATGCTGATAAAGCCATTAATTGGAAATCGGGTGGTGCAGGTTTTAACTTTAAAGTTGTTCCTGCTGGGTCACCAACGATTATTGGAGGTTCATTCGCATTCTCAAATTATTACATTGAATCTACTGAAATACCTGGACAACCAAGAAATTCTAATATTTCTGGTTTTAATGGAGGTTTGAATTTCACTTATTTCATTGGTAAAAACGATGAACTAAAATATGGAGTTGAGTTTATTGGCTATGCAACAGATTTTGAATTTACCAACTCTGTTGGGCTAGGAGTGAGTAGCGCAAACAATACTACTGAAATGGCAGGTTTTGCCAAGTATCGCTATGTAAGCGATAGAATAATTATTGAACCGGGTCTTCGTCTTCATTATTATGGATCTCTTGCTGAATTGTCTTTCGAGCCACGTTTAGGATTTAAATACAATGCCACAGAATTTTTACGCTTTAAAGGATCAGGTGGATTGTACTCTCAGAATTTGGTGGCAGCCAACTCAGATAGAGATGTTGTAAATCTATTTTACGGGTTCTTAAGTGGTGGTAACACAAATCTTCCTTCAGAATTTAGAGGAGAGTCAGTGGATACAAAACTTCAAAAGGCAACACATTTAGTTGGTGGGTTTGAAGTAGACATCGCGACCAATTGGGACTTCAGCTTTGAAACTTACATCAAACAGTTTCACCAGATAATTAATACGAACAGAAATAAGCTTTATCCTGATGTACCAGCCTATAGCGACAAGTCAGAGTTACTTCGATTAGACTACATAGTTGAGGAAGGTAAAGCATACGGATTTGATTTCTTGTTGAAATACGATGATGGAACATATTATTTATGGGCGGTTTATTCTTGGAGTAAAGTGACACGTGATGATGGTGTTACTGTGTATGCCCCTCATTTTGATAGAAGACACAATGTTAATATTGTTGGTGCCTATAAGTTTGGAAATAAGAAATCGTGGGAAGTTTCAGCACGATGGAATTTTGGTTCTGGATTTCCGTTTACACCAACGCAAGGGTATTATCCAGGGTTGACTTTTACGAATTCAGACGGCTCACCGTCTTCAGGATTTGACTACACTACAGAAAATGGAAACGGATCAGTACTTTATGGAGCACTCAATTCTATGCGTTTAACGGATTATCACAGATTAGATGTGTCGGTTAAAAAGAATTGGGAGTTGTCTAAAACGTCTGCAATGATGGCGACTTTGGGTGCTACAAATATTTACAACCAAGAGAACATATTTTTCTTTAACAGAACCACTGCTCAACCGGTAAATCAGTTACCTATTATGCCGTACTTATCTATGAGTTATAGCTTTTAGATTTTTGACCCGTTGTAGGCTTATTTAGTTAAATTTGCCTACGTTTTTTTAGGCGTAAAAAGTATGGCGAATACTAAGTATATTTTTGTTACCGGAGGCGTAACATCATCACTCGGAAAGGGTATTGTAGCATCATCTTTAGCAGCTTTATTGCAAGCTAGAGGTTATTCAGTGACCATTCAAAAATTAGATCCTTACATTAATATCGATCCTGGGACCTTAAACCCTTATGAGCATGGCGAATGTTTTGTAACAGACGATGGTGCTGAGACCGATTTGGACTTAGGTCATTACGAACGTTTTTTGAACAGGCCTTCATCTCAAGCGAACAATGTGACTACGGGTAGAATTTACCAAACAGTTATTGAAAAGGAACGAAGAGGCGACTTCTTGGGAAAAACAGTTCAAGTTATCCCCCATATTACAGATGAAATAAAAAGCCGTATTAAAAGACTTGGTGAAACAGGTGAATACGAAATCGTTATTACCGAAATCGGCGGAACTGTCGGTGACATCGAGGCTTTACCTTACATAGAAACGGTTAGACAATTGCGCTGGGAACTTGGCGATGATTGTTTAGTAGTTCATTTAACACTAATTCCGTTTTTGTCTGCTACAGGCGAATTGAAAACCAAACCAACTCAACATTCAGTTAAAACATTGCAAGAGTCGGGTGTGCAACCAGACATTTTAGTTTGTCGTACTGAGTATTCTCTTAGCGATGACATGAAGCGTAAGTTAGCGTTGTTCTGTAATGTAAAGCAGGAAGCTGTTATTGAATCTAAGGATGCATTGACGATATACGAAGTGCCTCTTTTAATGCAAGCGGAAAAGTTAGACGAAGTTGCATTAAAACGTTTGGGTTTACCAACGGTTGGTGAAGCCGACATGACACGTTGGAAAGAGTTTGTGCACAAATTGAAAAATCCAGTAAGCGAAGTGAAAATTGGCTTGGTTGGAAAATATATTGAGTTAAAGGATTCGTATAAGTCAATTGTCGAGAGCTTGATTCATGCAGGTGTAACGAATAGAGTCAAGGTTAGCATTCAGTGGATACATTCTGAGAAACTAAGTGTTGATAATGTTCAAGAATATGTTAAAGATCTTGACGGTCTTATAGTTGCTCCGGGCTTTGGAAAAAGAGGTTTTGAAGGCAAAATTAAAGCTGTGCAGTATGCAAGAGAATCTAACTTGCCGTTTTTAGGTATTTGTTTTGGAATGCAAGCTGCTGTGATTGAATATGCTAGAAATGTTCTGAATTGGGATGACGCAAATACAGCTGAAGTAGATCCGAAATCAAGTCACAAAGTGATTGATTTGATGGAAGAGCAAAAGAAAGTAACAAACATGGGCGGAACAATGCGTTTGGGTGCTTGTGATTGCAACCTTACTGAAAGAAGTATAGCAAAGAAAGTCTACAAACGATCTAATATTTCTGAAAGACACAGACATAGGTTTGAATTCAACAGTGCTTTTAAAGAAGATTTTGAAAAAGCCGGTATGAAAGCAACGGGAACAAATCCAGAAACAGGTTTAGTAGAAATAGTAGAAATCCCTGAACACCCATGGTTTGTTGGAGTCCAATACCACCCAGAATATAAAAGTACAGTGGCAAACCCACACCCACTCTTTGAAGCGTTTGTAAGCGCGGCAATTACCCACAAGAAGAAATAGAGAATGGAGGAAGAAAGAAAATTGGATAAAAACCAAATAATTGGTTTTATCATTATTGGGATTTTATTGATTGGCTTTAGCTGGTGGAATGGAAAAAATACCCAAGAACAAATAGAAGCGACACCTGCGACTGAACAAGTTGAAGAATTATCGCCTTCTCAAGAAAGTCTTGATCAAGCTTTTGAAGAGGAAAGTGAGAAGCTAGAGATAGAAACAGCTGTTGCGTCTTCAGACAGCTTGGAGGCACTGTATGCCGATAAAGTATACACTCTCGAAAATGATCTTCTCGAAATCACCATGCTTGGGAAAGGCGCTCAGTTTAAGAATGTACGCTTAAAAGAGTTTCAAACGTATGATTCTTTGCCGCTTCAAATCATTGATGAGAATGTATTGCAGAACTTTAGTGTTGGAAGTGAAATAAACTCTGCAGATAAAATTTACAATGGAAGAATCGAGAAAACAGATTCATCGCAAACATTGTACTTAACTGCAAAGACCAATGAAGGAGAGCTCACTCTCTGGTACCGATTAAGAAAAGGAAACTATCAGTTAGAAGCTGGAGTAAGTGGTAAAAATTTAGCCATTCAAAACGGAAGTGATCTAGGTTTTAAGTATGTACAAGACGCTATTAGAATGGAAAAATCGCGTAAGAATGAACTGCGCACAACTACCATTTATTATTGGGAAGCAGCCGATCAAGATTACGATTATTTGTCTTTAACGTCCAGTGATGACGAAGAAGAAGTGAATAATGTAAAATGGTTCGGTCACAAACAACAGTTTTTCTCTACTATCATTGAAGCAAACTCTGGTTATTCTAAGACTAAAATTGGTCAGGCTGAATTAACGGATGACGAGCATACGAAGCGAATGGCAACAGCAGCCGTTTTCAACGATAAAGTTGGTGCCGATTTCAATGTGAATTACAGTATTTATTTTGGACCAAACGATTATTCAATCTTGAAGTCCTATGCCGCATCTGGCTACAATCAAATTATTGACTTCGGTTGGGGTATTTTTGGTTGGATAAGTCGATACGTTGTAATTCCAATTTTCAATTGGTTAGATGGATACGGAATCAACTATGGTATTATTATTTTGATAATGGCCCTGATGATCAAGGTAGTGTTGTTCCCGCTAACGTATCAGAGTTATAAAAGTATGGCCAAGATGCGCGTGTTAAAGCCAGAGATGGATGCGCTGAATGAAAAGCATAAGAATGCTGATGCAATGGTCAAACAGCAAGCAACAATGGCCTTGTATAAAGAAGCCGGAGTAAACCCTCTCGGAGGATGTATTCCTCAATTGGTGCAGTTACCCATTCTCATAGCAATGTTCCGTTTCTTTCCTGCATCTATCGAGTTAAGACAAAAAAGCTTTTTGTGGGCAACAGATTTATCAACCTACGATGATGTTATTCGCTGGAGTGGAGAGATTCCGTTGATTAGTAGTATTTTAGGAAATCACTTGAGCATCTTTACATTATTGATGGCAATCTCAACGTTGATGTATACTATGATGAATCAGTCTATGACGGCTTCTAACAGTCAGATGCCTCAGATGAAGTACATCATGTATGCAATGCCCGTTATGATGTTCTTTTGGTTCAACTCATATGCCAGTGGTTTGAGTTATTATTATTTGGTAGCAAACATCATAACATTTACGCAACAGTGGATTATTAGAAAATCTGTTGATGATGAGGCTATTCATGCGAAGCTTAAAGCGAATAAAGACAGGCCAAAGAAGAAAAAATCAAAGTTCCAAGAGCAGCTTGAAGAAATGTCTAAAAAGCAAGGAAGACGTGGAGCAAGACAAGCCAAGAAGTAAGTAATAAGAATTTATAGAACAAAAAAAGAGCCCATGAAGGGCTCTTTTTTTTGTTCTATAAAGTTTGTATCTAGCCTCGACTATTCAAACAGTCGCAATAACGCAATACACCTCGTATTAACCTCTAAATACCGTCAGTGGATATCTGGAGAGTATATGTAAAAAAGTGTATTCTAACTTAGAAATTAATTATCGCCTCAATTGATTTACTCCCTGCTAGCAGCCTTGTTGCTGTTCTGACTATCGTTGTACAATAAATTGTACCATATTAATTAAGAAGCAATAATACAGGTATAAAAAAAGGGCTCCTATAGGAGCCCTGATATAAAAAAAATTTGCATGTTAATTCAAGTGACTTACATATCCATTTACATAACTGTATGTGTCGCTTCCATCGCTTTTATATTTCCAAATAATTGTAACAACACTTGCATGACCACTGAACTGAGAATAATCCATTACATCATCATCACTAATTGAAAGAAGAATAGGTGTGTACTTAGTGCCTAGCACATCTCCTTCAATGAATTCACTTCCAAATGGGTTTACTTCTGCTAAGTTGACTCCCCACCAATCTTGAGTTTTAGTATCGTAACCAACTACAGCTTCATCATGTGTGTAGATGTCTCCTGCTTTTTTATAAGTTTCACCATTGTATACTGCGGCATCTAAAACCCATTTTGTTGGGGTTGAGCCAGACCCTGTAGAAACTATTGGAAGAGAGGATGTTTGATTTAAATCCAATCCATTTCCATAATCCCGGCCCTCAACACCATCTAACAACAAAAAACTCTGTGCAAAGAAATTTTCATTTTTAATTGTACTAAAACATTCAACTTTCGCATAAACGTTGATTGAAGTATCGGTTACGGCTGTAGTGTGTTTAACACCAAAATATGGCAGTTCAGCTGGATTTAATGCTGCTTCTACATCATTCATGATGTCTTGGCCAGATTCTTCATTCATAACAAAAAGAGTTGGGAACCCTTGAGAAGGCAAAAAATTATCAATAAACAATTGTGCTGCAGGAGTCTTTAACGGGTCCGTTCCGGATCCACCATGAGCGGCTATTCCAATAATTCTATCGCCATAAGCTCCTTTCGCCATAGCCATTTGCTCAGATCCTATTGGACAAAATTGGCACCAGGCACCTGTTTTGTCCAAAACAAAAACATTTTGTTGTTTGTCAACAGTCAAATTGTCTGTAGGGAAAGCCGAGTCAGTAGTTGTGGTATTTTCTTTTTTACAGCCTACAAGCCCTAAAGCTAGAGCTACGCTTAACAAAGCAATTTTTCTCATTTTAATTGTTTTTTTCAATGCAGCGCAATATAGTAAAAGGCTATAAATGAAACTCCGAAATGGAGCAAGGGATGGTTATGAGTTATTCAACTCTTTATCAAGGAAATTTAAGGTCAATAAAAATTGGGAGATGGTCACTAAAACCGTAATTGTAATAGATGCCTCTCCAGCTTCTTTTTGGATAATATCCTGGGTGCTTTCTGTCTTTCTCAAGCATCCACTCTTGCCAAAACACTACGGCTTCTTCTAGTGTGAGATGCTGAACCAATTCTTCAGAAATTACAAACTGGTCTATATAGGACCAATGGCCTTGGTATTTATGTGTGCCAAATGAGTTTGGAAGTTCAGTCATTAAATTGACTAAAGAGGATTCGTCATTTTTTAGAAGATAATTTGAAATACTGTTGTTTTTAGGCGTGTCGTTAAAATCTCCTAGAATCACAATATGCGCGGTAGCATTTACTTTGGATACAGAGTCTACCTTACCTTTCAATACTTCAGCTGCTTTTATTCTTTTATATTCAGATTGAGAACTACCTCCTCGTCTTGAAGGCCAGTGGTTAACGAATAAATGAAGAGTGTCTGTATTGAAGAGTAATTTGGTGTAAAGTATGTCTCTTGTCTTGAAGTCCGGTTCATTTCGAATAACCACCGAGACCGGTTCACTGTGAAGATACTTCAGACGGTTAGAATTATAAATTAATCCAACGTCAATTCCTCGAGCATCTGGAGAGTTGAAATGCGTAATTTTATAATGCCCATTTTTTAGAACTTCTTTCTGAATGAGGTCATTTAAGACTGTATCGTTTTCTATTTCACAAACACCAACTACATCTGGCAACTGCCACCCACCAATACTTGCAATGACCTTAGATGTTTTGTTGAGCTTATCCCAATATTTATAACCATTCCACTGGCGGTCTGCATGTGGTGTAAATTCTTCATCACGTTTTTTTGGATGATCTATAGTGTCGAAAATGTTTTCAACATTGTAAAAAGCAACGCGTATTGTTTGGTCATCTCTAGGCTCATCCCAGTTTACAGGGAGAGGCGTTTGACACAATGCAAATAGCGAAGAGAATAAGAATACAGAGAGTAGATTTTGTTTCAAAAGTGTAAGTGTTATCTGTTGCTTTGGATTGAATCTCTAACACGATACAATTCATCCCAATCAACTTCTTTAAATCTGTTTATGAAAAAACCATGCGGTCTATTACCAACTTTAATGTTTAGCATATAGTTTCCATTCATCATGTTTTTCGGTTTTATATAAAAAGAATGTTCTCCCGGTTCAAAGAAATCAATGCGCGCAAAATCTACACGGTCCATATTTCCGTTGAAAAATTCATAAAAAACATCTGCTGCAACTACAGATTTTATAGTAACAAGAAGAGAATCTTCAAATTCCTTAGATCCTAAGGTGACTTCCTTTTTACGAAGACTATCTATTAAGGCAATTTCAGGAGCAACATTAATTTCGTAGAGTTCTCCCGTGGATAAATCAGATTCTTCATCTGCTAAAACCAAAACACTGTCATTTTTAAAACAAACACTTTCTTTTTGTGTAAAGCTGTTGAGTTCTATTTCTTGCACAAACCCTTTTAGAAACTGATCTCGATTAAAATCTGAAATGAGCCAAAGCCGGTCGTGTGTAAGTAATACTAAATGGCGTAAATCTCTACTTAATGTTGCATCTGTAATCCAACTTTGGGCCAATGCATCTCCCATGTATAGGCTGTCGTATCGCGTAACAATATGTTTACCCACTCTGTTCGGAATTTTGTACATGTAAGTATACCCGCTATATGGGTTCGTTCTGTTCTTGGTGAAAAGGTAAATCCTGTCGTACCTAACAACAATAGCCTCTGCATCGTAATTTTTTTGGCTACCATAGGGTGGAAACTCTTTTTGGTCTTTATAGATAATTCCAATTTTAGAAGCAAAGACTTCGTTGCCATTGTAGATGTCAGCAGTACGAATTTTATAAATCACTAAATCTTCTCGATTGTTTCTGTTATTGCCAATGTCACCAACATATACAAATCCATTTTGGTCTTTAGTGATTGCCTCCCAATCGTTGTTTTCTGCATTTACTACCCTAACACGTTTAATGATTTCTCCTTTTTCGTTTAAAACGAAAATCTCATTCGAATTGCCACTATCGTTTATGGCTAGGTAGGTATCATCCTTCCCTTTAATGATCCCAGAAATCTCTTGAAGCTCTGAAGACAATTCCGCAATAGTCTCCAATCTCTCCTGTCCATACACAATTTGAGAAATGAGTATAATGAAAACAGAGAGTCTAAATGTGAATGATCGAGCTGTCTCCATAGCTTAAAAATCTAAAATTGTTTGTAAGTGCAAAATCATATACTTCGCGCCAATTCCCTTTAGTTGCGGCTGCAACTAAAAGAAGCAATGTGCTTTTTGGTTGATGAAAATTAGTGATAATAGAATCAACCATTCTAAAATTATAGCCAGGACCAATCATTAATTGCGTTCTTGTAAACAAGTCCTTGCCATTCATGTGCTTTAATAAATTTGTCAATGCATTTACAACAGAAATGTCCTGAGTTAAATTATAGGCATCCCATTGACCTAATTCTAGGTTGTCGTCTATGGAGAGATCTAATAATTTAACTCCTAGCCAGTATAAACTTTCTAATGTTCTCACAGATGTTGTTCCTACTGCTGTTCTCGAGCCTGTGTGATGAAGAAGCTTTGTAATAAAATCTGGAGAAACGTGAATTTCTTCAAAATGCATCTCATGGTCGGAAACAACCTCAGAACTGACCGGTTTAAACGTACCTGCTCCTACATGCAGTGTTGCATTAAGAATTTCATGATTCCGCTCTTTGAGAATTTTTAAAATTTCATCAGTAAAATGAAGACCAGCAGTGGGCGCAGCAACAGAGCCATTGTTTTTGGCATAAACAGTTTGGTAACGCTCTTTGTCTGACTCTTCGTCTTTACGATTTAAATAGGGTGGAAGAGGGGTGTGGCCAGCTTCTTCCAATATTTCTGCAAAAGTTAAATCACCTGTCCAGCTAAATTTTATTTCAAACCCTTGGCCTCGCTTTTCTAGTTTCTCAGCTTTTAGCTGATGGGTGTTCAATGCGATTTCTAAAGCTCCAGCTTTCCATTTTTTTGCACGTCCAACTAAGCAATAAAAAACAATCTCATTTTTCATTGCCATAGCTTGTTGAACTTCTAAAGCTACTGGCTCAAGACAAAATATCTCTATGGGGGCTGTCCCTTCACTTTTGTAAAACAATAACCGGGCTTGCACCACTTTAGTATTGTTCATTATAATTTGGCTTCCGGGTTTTAGCAAATTTGAGATAGCATCAAATCGGTGTTCTGCTACTTCTCCATTTTCGTAGCTCAGTAAATTAGATTGATCTCTATTTGCCAATGGGTATTTAGCAATGCGTTCGTCTGGCAACGGATAGTTATAATCATCAATCTTTAAATCGGAGAAATGCATGGGTCAAATTTAGACGTAAAACAGGATTAATATTCTAAATCTACAATAATTGGAAAATGGTCGGAATAGGCTTTGTCTGCGACTTCATAATTGAACGCTTTGAACTTCTCGTCATGAAAAATATAATCTATGCGCAAAGGCATGTGATATTTTTCAAACATCGGCACAGTTGTAGAAAAACCACTTCCACTATGGACAAAGCTGTCTTTTAAATCTTTACTAATTTCATGATAAGCATATGACCCAGGAGGATCGTTCAAGTCGCCACAGAAAACAATTGGCAAGGTGCTATTTTGAATAAAGTCTGAAAGAATTTTGGTCTGTTTGCCCCTAACCTTATAGGCAATCAATAAGGGTTTAATAAGCTTTCTTTTTTGCATTTCAATTTCATGCTGCGAAAGATCACTGTCTTTTAAATGGCTCAAGTTTGACTTGTCTAGACCGATAGATTTTAAATGCGCATTCACAATTCTTACAGTATCCTTCTTGGTCAGAAGCACATCGGCATAGATGAATTTCTGATAGTTGCCACCCTCAGCTTCGAAATCAACTGTACCTTTATTTATGATTTTATAATTGCTATATATGGCAAGACCAAATGTGTTGTTCTTTAAGTAGACGTGCTTATAACGGTAGTTAAAACGGGGCATGCCTTTGAATTTTCGGTATTCCTGAATGCATAAAATATCCGGTGCCTCACTTTCAATAGTCGCGTCAATTCCTCGTGTGTTTTCTTCCCAGCCTTCGCTTAGGCGATAGTTGAAGGCTCTTACATTATAGGTCATAACCTTAACATGCTTGTCGCTGGTCATTTTTTTATACTGACCATTTCCTTGAAAGAGATGCCCCAATTGTGGGAAGCCCACAAGCACGCAGGTTAGTGAAAAGAAGATGTGTTTCTTTAAAGTTATGAGCCAAATGAAAACGAAAAGCAGATTGACAGCAAGTAGAATTGGATAGGTCAATCCGAGTAGACCAAATAGTGGTACTAAAGAAGGATTGATGAAATTGGCGAGATAAGAGAAAAGCAATAAGAATCCGAATGGGACATTCAGGACATACATTACTTTTTGAAAAAAGGACAAACTTTTCACAAATTAGTTGTTACCGAATTTGAATAAAAAAGCCTTCTCTTCCTTGGATAGATTATCGTAACCGCTCACTTTAATTTTATCTAAAATTTCGTTTAGACGATCTTGCTCGTTTTTACTATGCCCAGACGATTTGCTTTTTCTTGTTTCAGATTTATGAACCGTTCTCAATTTGGGCTTAGACTTAAATAATCTGCCAATAGCATTGAGATAGGCATCTACAGTATCGCTAAGATCACGTCCTTTTTTGAGCTGCGAGACTAATATGTAACCAAAGGTTGCACCGCCAAAATGTGCTAAAATCCCACCAGGGTTTTCAAAATTAGAAAAGGCTATTAAGTCAAATAAAAACAGAACAACAACAATTTGCCATAGTTTGACTTGCAGAACAAAAAATAATTTTACTGGTAGGTTTGGAACATAAATGGCAATGGCGGCAATCACACCCCAAATGCCTGCTGAAGCTCCCAACAGGAACCCATCACTATCAAAGACCGAAAAAAAATTGTACATAATAAAGTACAATGCGCCTCCAAATAGGCCACCTCCAAGATAGGCAGTCAATAACCTTTTACCTCCCAAGTATTCCATAAATATGGTACCTAAGAAATAGAACAAGATTAAATTTGAGAAGATGTGCCCGAACTTCACATGTAAAAACATGTAAGTAAAAATGGTCCAAGGACGCGTTAAAAAAGTCATGGCGTCAGATGGCATTGCCAGCCATACCTCAATATTCTGTTGCCAATTGTTGCCTGGCCCTGAAATCAAGTTGCCGAATATTTTAATTAATATCATGGCCAAGAAAACAGCCAAGTTGATATACATCAAACGCGTAAGCGTTGACCCTGTTTTAAATTGATATTTTATTTGATCTCCTAAATTCATTAATACTGTCTGAATTGATTTTTCTTCCAATGTCGGATTAAGAAGAAACCAACTAACATCCCGCCAAGGTGAGCCGTGTGCGCAATGCCATCGTTAGAATTAGCTATACCGTTGTACAGTTCTAAAGCCCCATAACCTGCTACAAAGTATTTCACCTTAATCGGGATGGCAAAATAAAGATAAACAGTTTGGTTCGGGAAAGTCATTCCAAATGCTAAAAGAATGCCAAAAACAGCACCTGAAGCACCCAATACGCTTGAATTCATAGCCAAATTCATTGCACCTAAAACTGGATCTGAATAGTTGCGGTTACTTCTTAAAATAGCTGCACCTTCAGATTTAACCATCTCGTAATTCTCCGAGCTAATTTGTCCGAGTAGGTCAAAATATTCTATAGAATGAACACCCATATAAATAAGGGAAGCGCCAAAACCAGTTAGTAAATAGTAGATTAAAAAGCGTTTGCCACCCCATATGTTTTCGAGCGCATTCCCAAACATCCATAAAGCAAACATGTTAAAAAACAAATGCCCAAAACTGCCATGCATAAACATATGCGTAACTATTTGGTAGGGTTTAAAATCATTTGATGCCGGGAAGTAAAGGCTCAGGATTTCTTTTAAATCTATGAAGTTTATGTTGTAGAGCACAAAAGTTGCCATGAAAAACAACCCATTAATAATGAGAAGATTCTTAATGACTGGTGGAAGCAAGCTAAAGCCGCCTGGTTTTAATAATTGCATTAATTGAAAAATTTGTCTAGTTCGTTAAAATCAACTTGGGCTAAAGTTGGTTTGCCTCCTAACGATAAATACGGGTTATCTGTTGCAAACAATTTATCCATTAATCCCAATTGTTCCTCTTCGTTCATATGTTGATGATGATATGAGGCTGCCCTTACGGCTAAGCGTTCTGCCAATTTTTTGTACTTATTTATTTCAAAGTCACGGTTCTCGCTTTTTGCAGATTCAAGAAGCTCTTCGATAACCGATTTTATTTCACCTTCACTAATGTGTAGTGGAGCACCGTTTATCACAACCATTTGTGGCCCGGCAAAGTTTAAATCGAACCCAAGAGCTACCAATTCTTTTTGAATATCCTTGAGAACCTTTATGTCTCCTGCGGTCAAATTTATACTCACTGGAAATAAGATTTGTTGCGAAAGTGCAGAATGGTTTTCCAATTGATTGATAAAATCTTGGTAAAAAATTCTTTCTAAAGCACGTTTAGAGTTTAAAATTGTCAAACCAGATTGTACTGAATACAGGATGTACCGGTTATTCAGAACCAAAGGTTTTTGTTTCTTGTCGTTAAGAGAAACATCCATTTCAATTTGTTCTTCTTTTGGCTCTTCCTCTAAATCTTCAAAAAGTTTTTCCCAATTCTGATTGGTATCGAGTTGTTCACCACGAGCACGTTTTCCCGCTGTGCGTATAACTGTATCCTGTTTAAACGGATTGTACTCGGGGTCGATGTCAATTTTAGGCGGTGGCACGACTGAGCCAGGTGTTGCAGGTGGAATATGAAATTGAAGGTCTGCATCGAAATCTATGCTTGGCGCAACGTTAAACTGCCCTAAAGATTTTTTTATGGCCGACTTTAGAATCGCAAAGATGAAATGCTCGTCTTCAAATTTTATTTCCGTTTTAGTTGGATGAATATTTACATCAATCTTTGCAGGATCGATATCCATAAACACAAAATACGATGGGTGCTGATCACTTGAAATCAACCCGTCAAATGCGTCTACAATAGCACGATGCAAAAACGGACTCCTGATAAATCGGTCGTTCACAAAGAAAAACTGCTCACCTCGTGTACGTTTAGCATGACTCGGTTTAATAATAAAACCACTCAGATTTACAAGGTCAGTGTCCTCCTTAACAGGAACAAGACGCTCGTTGTATTTGTTTCCGAAAACAGCAACAATACGTTGGCGCACATTTCCTTTCGCGAGATTAAAAATCTCAGTCTTGTTGTGGGTTAGTCTAAACTGAACGTCAGGGTGTGCCAATGCTACGCGCTCAAATTCATCAATAATGTGTTTGAACTCAATTTGATTGGACTTTAAGAAATTACGTCTCGCGGGAATATTGAAAAACAAATTCTTAATAGAGATTGTCGTCCCTTTTACTCCCGATGTATAATCTTGTTCGGTTACTTTGCTGCCTTCAATTTTTATCGTAGAAGCTAAATCATCTAACTCCGATTTCGATTTACATTGCACTTGTGCAACCGCAGCAATACTCGCCAGTGCCTCTCCTCTAAATCCTTTTGTGTGTAAGTTGAATAAATCATGAGCAGATTTAATTTTAGATGTTGCATGCCTTTCAAAGGCCATGCGAATATCTGTTTCAGACATTCCTGCACCGTTATCCGTTACTTGAATGAGAGACTTTCCTGCATCTAAAACAACCAGATGAATTTCGGTAGCCTTCGCGTCAATTGCGTTTTCTAAAAGTTCTTTTACAGCAGAAGCGGGTCTTTGTACTACCTCTCCAGCTGCTATTTGGTTTGCTACATTATCTGGTAGCAATACAATTTTGTTTCCCATTAAATCGGGTTGCTCAATTAAATATCCAGTAAATAAGTCCAGCAATTACAGTGGCTATAATAAACACACGAATCATGCTGCTTCTATTGTTACCTGTTAACCGCTTTTGACTCCAAGAGTCCCTTAAATGCTCACGGTAAAGTTTAGAGTCAAAATTTTCCCCTCCTGCCGGAGCTTCATATCGAGCCTTCAATTTTGCCAAACGTTCTTTGCGCTCATTGTAGTAACGTGGCTGTAAATTAAACTGCTTCGGTTTTTGCTGCTTAAAAAGGCCAAATCTCAACATACAATCTTTTCTTTAAAACAAAGTTAACAGATGTAAAGCATATTTGCAGAACCCGTGCCAAAATGCTTTGGCTAATTAAAAATAAGATGTTTATATAAAGCGCAAGGCATGGTATTTTTTACACACAATTTTTGTGATACTTGCAATTCAATACTTTAAAATGAAAAACTTTTTCATCTCTTTATTCTTTCTTGCAGGACTGCTTGTTTCAACCACTTCAGATGGTCAAGCGATCTTTCAAACGCAACAAGCCAAGACTTGGGCCGACAGTGTTTTACTCGATATGTCTATCGATGAAAAAATAGGTCAGCTATTTATGGTCTCGGCTTACAGCAATTTAGGGGAAGCACATAGGAACGAGGTACTTGAACAGATAAAAAAATATCATGTTGGTGGATTGATTTTTTTTCAGGGGGGGCCAGTGAGACAAGCACATCTAACTAATTTGTACCAGTCTAAATCGGCATTACCTTTAATGATTGGTATGGATGCCGAGTGGGGTTTGAACATGCGCTTAGACAGTACTTTTAAGTTTCCTTGGGCCATGACTGTAGGTGCTGTTCAAGACACCGAATTGGTTTACAATATGGGCGTTGAAATGGGTAAACAATGCAAACGTTTAGGTGTGCATATCAATTTTGCTCCAGTATTAGACATAAACACAAATCCGAATAACCCAATTATAAATGCGCGTAGTTTTGGGCAAGATAAAGAGGCGGTCACATGGCATGCATATGAGATGATGAAAGGTATGCAAGATGCTGGAGTATTGGCCTGTGGAAAACATTTTCCTGGTCATGGAGACACTGACAAAGATTCGCACAAGACTTTGCCATCTGTCAGTTTTGACATGACGCGTTTGGAAGAAGTTGAGTTGTACCCATTTAGAGAACTTTCTAAGAAAGGGTTAGCTTCGGTAATGGTTGCGCACTTGAATGTGCCAGCTATTGACAAGTCAGGAACACCGACATCTGTATCTGAAAAAGCTGTACAAGAGTTATTAATCGATAAAATGGGTTTTGATGGTTTAATCCTTACAGATGCACTTAACATGGCTGGTGTAGCAAATACGTATGGTCCGGGAGATGTGGAATTAAAATCATTTTTAGCTGGAAATGACATTCTATTAATGCCTAAAGATTTGGAATTGGCTCGCACAAAATTAAAAGGTGCATTAAAAAGCGGAAAAATCACAGATGTCCAGCTCGATTATCGCGTGAAGAAAATTTTAATGGCTAAATATTGGTTGCATGTTGACAAACAGGGAAAAGTAGAAACCAAAAACTTGGTTGCTGATTTGAATTCTATTCGCGCGGAAGTGCTGCGAAAACAGCTAATGCAGTCTGCCATAACTTTGATGGTAAATAAACAAGGTGTTTTGCCGATAACAGACTTAAAGGATAAAAAATTCGCTTGTATCACCATGGGTGTTGAACAAGGGACTGAATTTGCAAAGACTTTAAGTTTTTACGATGATGTTGATCATTTTGTATTTGATGGAAAAAACGGAAATGAAATCTTAAATAAGTTGGGCGACTATAATAAAGTGTTTATTGGTGTTTATACTTCGAATAAAAACCCTTGGAAAAGTTATAAGATAAAGGAGGGTGCAAAGTTATTCGTAAAGAAGGTGTCGTTACAATCTTCAATAGTTATTACAGTATTTGCCAACCCATACTCAATGCGAAATTTTGAGGAAGCTGAATTTGCAGATGCAGTAATTATGGCTTACCAAAACAATAAAGAGGCTGAACAAGCCGCTGCACAACTTATATTTGGAGGGATAAGTTCTAAAGGAAAAATACCTGTAAATATTACCAGTTTGTTTGATGCTGGTTATGGCATCCAAAAAGAAGACATTTCCCGATTAGCTTATGCATTGCCAGAGGAGGTTGGCATCGATAGAAATTCATTAGCCGGAATAGATTCCATTGCAAATTGGGCGATTGCTCAAGAAGCAACACCAGGGTGTCAAATACTAGTAGCCAAAGATGGCAAGGTGTTTTACAATAAATCTTTTGGTTACCAGACATATGGAAAGTATAATGAAATAACAGACGAAGATATTTACGATTTAGCATCTATCACTAAAATTAGTGCTACGCTACCAACTTTAATGCAGCTGCATGAACGTGGTTATTTTAACTTAGACGATACTCTGGTCAAACTTATTCCAGAGGCAAAAGGAACCAATAAAGAAAACCTTGTGGTAAAAGATATATTAACACACAAAGCAGGATTGGAACCATGGGTTCCTTTTTTTTTAGCAACACTCAAAGATCAAATGCCAAGTGAAGAATTCTATGCTAAACAACCAAATGACTCGTTGAACTCTCAGGTTGCAAGAGATTTATACAACAGCGAAGACTATGAGGATGTCATGCTAAAAACCATATTGGAAACGAGCTTAGGTCACGCTAAATACAAGTATTCTGATTTAGGATATTATTTTTTTAAACGCTACATAGAAAATACTCTACACGAACCGATTGAAAATTATACGCATGATGAATTTTATGAGCCGTTAGGAGCAAACACTCTTGGGTACTTACCTCGTAATCGATTTGATGAAGATCGACTCGTTCCGACGGAACATGACCGCTATTTTAGATATCAGCTCATACGAGGTTATGTACATGATCAAGGGGCATCTATGAGTGGCGGGGTAGGTGGACATGCCGGCTTGTTTTCAAATGCGAATGATTTGGCGAAGCTGATGCAGATGTATCTTCAAGGAGGATACTATGGAGGTAAACGCTATTTAAAAGAAACTACGTTGAAAGAGTTTACTAAATGTGAATTTTGCAAAGAAGACAATAGAAGAGGTATTGGTTTTGACAAACCTCAAATAGATGGACCAGGGCCAGCTTGTGATTGTGTTTCAAAGTTGAGCTATGGTCATACGGGCTTTACTGGAACAATTGCATGGGCAGATCCAGATGAAAATATAGTTTATGTGTTTTTGTCGAATAGAGTGTGCCCTGATGCTGAGAATAAAAAGTTGATCACCGCTGGTGTGCGAACAAATATTCAAGAAGAAATTTACAGTGCTTTAAATACGTATCAAAAATGAAAAAAGTAATTATTCTATTTCTGGTCATTCTCTCAAATTATGGGTTTAGCCAAAAAAACAATGGATTAAATGTATTGGATGAAAACGAATTGAAGCAGGGTGCTTGGGTTGATTATACGCCCAATGGCAATGCATTATCATTTACTACCTATAAAGACAATAACTATCATGGTGTTCGAATAAAATTCTATTCTGATAGAAACATGATGCGTTTGCAAGAACATTATAAAATGGGTATTCAGAATGGTGAGCAATTTTACTATGATACAGGGGGTAGGTTAGTTAGAAAAGAAACCTTTATAGATGGCGTTAGGAATGGACCTTATTTAACATTTTACAATACAAAAAAGAAAAAAGAAGAGCATAATTACCTAAACGGAAGCAAGCACGGCTTATGCATATGGTACTATGACGATGGAGATAAAATGTCTGAGTATACGTATGTGAATGGGAACATAGAAGGAGAAGTAAAAAACTACTACAAAGGGGATATCTTAAAGAGTAGTGTTATCTTCGATAACAACGAAATGAACGGTGCTTATCAGGAGTTTTATGAAGAAGAAGGTACTCTTAAGGTAAAGGGTCATTATAAAGTTGGTAAGAAAGAAGGCATATGGACGTATTATAAAACCAACGGACAGAAAGAGAGGACCGAGAAATATCGAAACGGAAACAGAATTTAATATGAATATAGGCGTGGTATGTTACCCAACGTTTGGAGGAAGTGGAGTGGTGGCGACTGAGCTTGGTGTGTATATGGCGGCACAAGGGCATAAAGTGCATTATATCACGTATAGCCAACCGGTACGTTTAGATATTCTAGAAGAGAATATTTACTATCACGAAGTAAATGTGCATGACTACCCTCTATTCGAATACCAACCATACGAGCTCGCCTTGTGCAGTAAAATGGTAGATACGGTATTAAACGAAAATCTCGATGTGCTGCACGTACATTATGCCATTCCGCATGCATATGCAGCTATTACTGCCAAACAAATTTTAAAAGAAAAAGGTATAAATATTCCCGTTGTAACTACGCTGCACGGCACAGATATTACATTAGTTGGAAAGAACCCTTCTTATAAACCAGCGGTTACTTACAGTATCAATCACTCTGATATTGTAACCAGTGTTTCCGAAAGTTTAAAGAAGGATACGCTTAAGTTTTTTGTGGTTAGAAAGGATATTGAGGTGATTCCAAACTTTATTGACCCCATGCTTTATGACAATGTGAAAACAGATGCACGATGCAATATTGCAGAACCTCATCAGAAAATTGTAGTGCATGTTTCTAACTTTAGAAAGGTAAAGCGTATCAACGATGTTATTTCCATTTTTGATCTAATCAATAAGGAAATAGACTCAAAACTTGTTCTAATAGGAGAAGGGCCTGAGCGGGAACGGGCAGAATTGCAAGCAAAGCAACTGGGCATTCTCGATAAACTTGTCTTTTTAGGAAAGACAAACGAAGTAGAGCGTGTTCTGTGTATGTCAGATATCTTTTTGTTGCCTTCAGAGACGGAAAGTTTCGGTCTAGCAGCTTTGGAAGCTATGGCAGCAAGCTTGCCGGTCATTTCATCAAATACTGGAGGTTTGCCTGAAGTGAATGTGCATGGAGAAACTGGCTACCTCGCAAATGTTGGCGATGTTGATGCCATGTCGAAATATGCTATTGATATATTAAAGGATAGAGAAACGCATGTTAAGTTTAAAAGAGGAGCGCTAGCGAGAGCAAAGACATTCACTGTTAAATCTATTCTTCCACTATATCTAGACGTTTACAATAAGGCCATTCACTTAGTTAAAGAAAAGCAAGTATAAATTAGAAAGACTATTTAAAAAAAGAAGCTCAGAGTTTAGAAAACACTGAGCCTCACACAAAACCAATAAACTCAAGCTGCCCCCAGAATTTAGCTAAATTATGATTACCTTTTATCGCACAAACAAGCAGATGTTAAATTACTCAAAGTTTCAGTTTTCTTGCGAAAAAAAGGTTACGGCTTAATTCGAAAACCACAAGTATAAAAAGCATATTGATATACATCACGAGATTTTCTAATCTACTTTAAAGAATTACGAAACTTTCTTCGTCAAAAAACTATCCTTAACTTCCATGTTCTTTGAGAATATCTCGGCCAAATTCTAGACGCATAAACACCTCTTCGTTCAATGCAACTGGCCAATTGTAAACCAATCTTTTTCAAAATGGATAGTATTAATGGCAACTAAGGTTGTTCCTATAAATGCAGGAGAAATAAAACAAGTAAATAGACCTAGGGTCAATAATCTTACGCTCAATATTTTCGTTGTTGCTGCCAAATAAGCAATTAGCTGTGACAGTGGAATGCTCAGGCTCTCAAATGACCATATGGTTTCTTCCATATTTTTCTATTTATCCAAAGCTAGAAATAGAAAAACATAGGCAAGATGAAGTTTAACTCCTTAAAATGCAGTGCCATTCGTTGAGCACATAAATTGAACAACGCGTCTGTGAAATATTAGCTTAGTTTTCTGAAGTAAGTTGTTGACAGTCTCAAAACTCTTGAAATCAGGATACTTGAAGGGTATTGTTTATCCCATTAATGTATTAGAAGTCATTCTTATGCTTTTCGCAACTTGTAAGTTTATTATTTCGTAAGTGAAAATGAGGTAAAATGACTTATTCGGTAATAAAAGTATTTTGGTGTTATTCGCTCTCCAAAAGTGCTTTTTTCATACTTTTCTTGACTTCATTACACAATCCAATACCCTTATCTTGTTTGTTATGGAAATGGATCTCGAGATGATTATTTATAAAATCATTTTGTCCGTCAAATTCCTTACAGAGGCCACAAATCGAAGTGTGTATCCAAAGTTGAATTTTTTCAATCCTATTGATTTTATTCTCTTCTCTCTTGATTAAAAGTAACGTCGCATGCTCGCAAGACAACGAAAGTCCCGATAAAAGTCCATTCATACAATAAAAATTAAGCCGTAATTTATTTCCTAAAACATACACTAATGCTGTCCATGTTTTAAACCCATAAATAAAGACGCGACCTTGTTTATTTCTTACAAGAAAAAAATTTAGCGTACGAAACTATTCCATCTAAATTGAATATTTAAATCAAAAATAACACTGAACCCTAATGAGGCCAAGAGAATAGGCTAAGTCAAGTTCTAGCCAAAAAAAGCAATATTTGGTTAATCTATTTCATTAAACCAGTTTTTATCTAAGCATTCTCGTAGTTGAAGTTTTGCTCTATGGATAAGAACCCAATAATTAGATGGCGTTATTTTCAGCGCTTTACATATATCTTCAGATTCTTCGTGATCTATATATTTCATTCTAAAGGCAATTGCGCCTTTTCCTTTTAATTTACCCACGCATTTGTGAAACACTTCGAAAAACTCTTTTGTTTCAACCGGATGTGTTTCATCCATGTTCCAACGTAAAGGTCTTGTGCCTTCTTTCCATTGTCCTTCTTCAAAGAAATTCTCTAAACTTACATTTTTCTTACCTGGCATTCTATTGCCCTTAGCATCTTTTAGTCCAGTTTTACGATAATAATCGATGATTTTATTTTTGAGAATTGAAACAAGCCATGTTTTCTCCGAAGCTTTTCCTTCAAAATTGTCTTTAGCTTTTAAAGCTGAAAAGAATGTATCTTGGACTAAATCTTGTGCAAGATCCTTGTCGCTGACGCGCATGTATGCAAAAGTTACCAGATAAGTACCGTATAAATCTGGCCATGTAGCCGGTTGAAGTATATTATTCATTGTCTTGTGTTTTATTTTGACTGTTGATAGTTTTTGATTTTATAAAAACTGTTTAACGTTTGTCTTAAAATCTTCCACAAGATAGAGATAATACTAAAGAAAAAGTATCGATATTATTTAAGACTTAATAGGTAAAAATTATAAAATTGCCGAACGATAATATTTTCAGCATAAACAAAGGCCCAATGAGAAATTTTTTCTTTAAAATCGGAGTGCTTGTTCTAGGTACTTTTTTATTATTACAAGTGTTACCTGTGAATCGCACGAATCCTATAAGTAAAGAGACGGAGGATTTTCTTTTAATTACACAAGCACCCTCAGATATAGCAACAATTGTAAAATCATCTTGTTATGATTGTCACTCTAATCATACTGTATGGCCTTGGTACTCATATGTTGCGCCAGTTTCATGGGTAGTCTCTGGGCATGTTGAAGAAGGAAGGAAAGAGCTGAATTTTTCTGAATGGACTGATTATGAGTTTAAAAGAAAAGACCACAAATTGGAGGAATGCGTTGAAGCATTGGAAGATGGATGGATGCCGGAAGAGGGTTATATAAAAATGCATGAAAAAGCAAATCTTTCGCAAAAACAAAGAGAATTATTAATCGATTTCTTTAAAGATGCGCGTGCAATATTAGAATGAGGGAGTTTTTAATTGTTGCGCTTTCAGTCTTTTTATTCTCCTGCTCACAAGAGAAATCAATTGACGGAACATTTTTAACCAAACAAAAATGCTTTGTTTATGGTCTTAAAGTAAATAAAGCGGAAAGAGAAGTTCGTCTTTTTCTTTTAGAAGAACTTTCAACAGAAATCACGTTCGAAGAGTATACAAATCAGCAAAACTGGAGTGAATATAGAATGGGTAGGCTGAACTCTAAAGGCAACAACAGTTGGTCTTTATTTGGAATCGATTCAGATGTTGTTGGTTCTGATAGGCCAGAGGAGATAGGTATTTCAATTGAAAATGATACCATTAAAATGAATTGCAAGGAGATTTACGATACGTTTACTGGAATAATTCTAGATATGTCAGATCAGTTTTGTAGCACAGATTCCATTGTGTTTTTCAAAGTCGAATAGACTATTCAAACTTTTCTTGCAGTGCTTCTGCTGTATAGCTTTCTTTGCAGTTGAGTAAATTTTTAACAGTACCTTCAAAAACGAGTGTTCCGCCATTTTCGCCTCCTTCAGGTCCCAAATCTAAAATCCAGTCCGCACATTTTATAACATCTGTATTATGCTCTATAACCAATACGCTGTGACCGTTGTCCAATAGAGCATTGAATGAATTGAGTAATTTATTAATGTCATCAAAGTGAAGGCCAGTAGTTGGCTCATCGAAAATGAAAAAAGTTGGCTTTTCGTTGCTTCCTTTTACAAGGAATGAAGCAAGTTTAACACGTTGCGCTTCACCACCCGAAAGTGTGCTTGACGGCTGACCTAAATGGACATAGCCCAAACCAACATCTTGTAAAGGTTTGAGTTTACGCGAAATTTTAGCTTGTTTGTGCTCAGTAAAAAAGTCGATTGCCTGATTTACGGTCATTTCTAGAATGTTGAAAATATTTTTCCCTTCGTATTTTACATCGAGTACTTCTTCCTTAAAACGCTGACCATGGCAAGTTTCGCATTTTAAATGTACATCTGGCATAAACTGCATTTCTACAGTTACCGCGCCCTCTCCTTGGCATATATCGCACCTACCGCCATCGGTATTAAACGAGAAGTGTTTTGCTTTAAACCCACGCACTACGCTGAGTTTCTGTGAAGCATAAAGATTGCGAATGTCATCGTATGCTTTTAAATAAGTTACAGGGTTGCTTCGACTGGATTTACCAATTGGGTTTTGATCTACAAATTCTATATGCTCAATTCTATCTATGTCTCCTTCTATTTTACCGTATTTACCAGCTTTTTCTCCATAGCCCCCCAGTTGTTTTAAAATAACAGGGTAAAGAATATTTCGAATTAAAGTTGACTTGCCAGAACCGCTTACACCAGTAACTACAGTAAATACACTTAAAGGAACTGTGACATCAATATTTTTTAGATTGTTCTCGCGCGCACCATAAAGCTTTATAGATTTAGACCAGGTTCTTGTGTTTTCTGGTATAGGAATATTTTTTACTCCTGTGAGATATGCGCCCGTCAAACTTTCCTCTAGATTCGAAATTTCTTTTATTGTTCCTTCAGCTACAATGTTCCCACCATGAAACCCTGCCCCGGGACCAATATCAATAATTTTATCAGCATAACGCATGAAAGTTTCATCATGCTCAACCACAACAACAGTATTGCCAAGTTCTTTTAGGCTATCTATTACAGCAATTAATCGTTCAGTATCTCTAGAATGCAGCCCGATACTCGGCTCATCTAGAATATAAGTGGAGCCAACCAATGAACTCCCTAAAGAAGTAGCAAGATTTATTCTTTGTGATTCACCTCCGCTTAACGTGCTACTAATTCTATTGAGAGTTAAATAACCCAAGCCGACCTCTAACAGGTAATGAAGTCTACTTTGAATTTCAATTAAAAGTCGTTTTGCGATAGTCGAGTCGTAGGCATTCAACTCTATTTTATTAAAGAGGTTGTTTAATTTTCCCAAGGGCAGGTCTACCAACTCGGCAATAGTATGCCCATCAACTTTTACAAAATTCGCTTCCTTTCTTAAGCGTTTCCCTTTGCAGGTAGGACAAGTTGTTTTTCCGCGATAACGTGACAACATAACACGATATTGAATTTTATAGGATTGAGTTTCTACCCATTTAAAAAACGCGTGTATACCTTTAAAGTGTTTGTTACCAAACCACAGTTCTTCTTGTTGCTCCTTGGACAACTCAAAATATGGTCTATGAATAGGGAACTCAAATTTATCGGCAATGGAGATAAGCTTGTCTTTCCACTCGCGCATTTTTTCTCCTTTCCATGAGACAACTGCATCTTCATAAATAGAAAGGGACTGATTTGGAATCACCAGATCTTCATCGATACCTATGACGCTCCCAAACCCTTCACATTTTTTACAAGCGCCAAAAGGGTTGTTAAAACTAAAGAGGTGCAGAGTAGGGTCTTCGAAGACAATTCCATCGGCTTCAAAAAGATTACTGAAGGTTTTCTTTTTTCCTGATTCTACAATTTCAATTGAGCACGTTCCATGCCCTTCGTAAAATGCCGTTTGTATAGAATCGTTTAGACGGTTGACAAAGTCTTCATCGTCATAACGAACTGCGATTCTATCAATTACCAATTCGAGGTTTTTGCGATCAAGTGTTTTCGGAGCTTCATCAATGCGATAGACTTCAGATTGTTCTTTGACCCTGCTGAACCCTTGCTGTTCTAAAATATCGAGATCTTTGACTAAGCTTCTGTTTGTATCTGGAAATGGACATGCCAAGTACAACTTGGTTCCTTCCTTTAAAGACATGATATAGCTTACCACATCTTTTAACTCATGTTTTTTTACTTCTATACCAGAAATAGGAGAGAAGGTTTTACCTACTCGCGCGAATAATACTTTAAGGTAATCGTAAATCTCTGTAGTCGTTCCAACTGTAGACCGTGGGTTTGATGATGTTACTTTTTGCTCTATAGCTATTGCGGGAGACAGTCCTTTTATATAATCAACTTCCGGTTTTTCAAGTTTTCCCAGAAATTGGCGTGCATACGAAGAGAGACTTTCAACATATCTCCTTTGACCTTCTGCGTAAAGCGTGTCGAATGCTAATGACGACTTTCCAGACCCTGAAACTCCTGTAACGACAACTAAGTTGTTGTGCGGTATTTTGACATCAACATTTTTTAAGTTGTGCATTTTCGCACCTTTTATCTCGATAAATTGTTGAGTGTTCGCTACAGTTTCTTTTACGGCCATATTTTTTTGAAAAGTGGCAAAATTATCATTTTGTAACGTTCTAAGTGTTCAAACTGAAACTTATATTTTGAAGTTCGATTTGCTCTATCGTTTCCACTTTTTAATCCATTTGTTACATTTTTTTTTGAATCTTTCTCAAAAATTCTATATTTGGAATGTTCTTTGAATGTAGTAAAGACATAACAATTCTAAAAAAAATCGCTTATAGCAACATAACTACCTTTTTTCAACAGTCGTAATTGTTTAACTAAAACGGGTAATGTTATGGATGCAAATCAGATGAGCGATAGCCAGTTGATAGCTGGGTATGTCCAAGGTAAAGAGTCGAATTTGAGCAAGTTAATTACTAGGCATGAGTCTAGAATATACACTTACATCATTTCGAAAGTGAGAGATACAGATCTTGCAAACGATATTTTTCAAGATACTTTCTTTAAGGTAATTACAACCTTAAAAACAAGTAGGTATAATGAAGAAGGGAAGTTCTTACCCTGGGCAATGCGTATAGCGCACAACTTGGTGATAGATCATTTCAGAAGATTAAAACGAATTCCTACAATTTCTCCTAGAGATGATTTTGATGTTTTTGACATCATTTCAGATGGGACTATTAATGCCGAAAAGACAATGATTAAAGGTCAAATTGAGTTTGATCTGAGAAAATTAATTGAGGAATTACCAGAAGATCAGAAAGAAGTTTTAAAGATGCGTCACTACGCAGATATGAGCTTTAAAGAAATAGCTGAAAATACTGGAGTGAGTATTAACACTGCTCTAGGAAGAATGCGCTACGCATTAATTAATATTAGAAAACTTATTGAAAAGCATGATGTGAGCTTAACAATTCAATAATTTTTATTAGGTATACAATATGCTTTAATAGGTGTGCGTTCTAGAAGCATATTAATTAAAAATATGCCTATGCCAAATATTACATCAAAAGAAAGAAGTCATGCAAATAACATGTTTCATGCGCCAAAAAAATGCATTAATAATGTATTAGCTTTTTCGAAAGCACTTCACATAGAGACACTCTCTAGTGGAGAAAAAATAGAGTTCAACTTGAACTAATAAAAAAGGGAGGCTTTAGCCTCCCTTTTTTAATTTGCAACATCACTTAAAAACTTCATTCGAACAAGCCTTAGTTCTTCTTCGCTAAAGTCATCCCCGAATTCTTCTACCGCTTCTTCAAGAGTTCCATTCTCAGCATCTTCCATGAAGAAGTCAAATACTTCTTCGATAGATTCTTCATCTAAGATATCTTCTAAGTAATAATTAATATCAATTTTGGTTCCTGAGTTTACGATGATTTCCATCTCTTTAATAAGGTCATCCATGGATAAACCTTTTGCTGAAGCTATATCTCCGAGAGGTAGTTTTCTATCTGTACTCTGAATGATGTAAACTTTTAATACTGACTTGTTCGCAACAGATTTAAAGACCAAATCCATTGGTCTGTCTATGTCATTAACGGCAACATAATCTGCTATTATTTCAACTATTGTCTTTCCGAATTTCCTTGCTTTTCCTTCACCAACCCCAGAAATATTTTTTAATTCATCTAAAGTACAAGGGAAAATCGTAGCCATTTCATTTAAAGAAGCTTCAGAAAACACTGCGTATGGCGGAACTTTCTTGCTTTTAGCAATTTTCTTAGTTTCGCCTTTAAGCTCGTTGTATAATTTTTGATCTAAGGCTGCGCCTTTTCCACCTCCTTTATCAGATCCAGAATTGACAATTGCTCCGCCAAAATCAGTTTCTTCAGGAATAATAAATTCGTGTGGTTTGGCAATAAAGTCTTGCCCTTTAGGAGTAAGTTTCAAGACGCCATATGACTCGATTTCCTTATCTAAATAGTCTTGAACGATTGCCTGTCGAATAACATAACTCCAATGTTTGTCTTTCTTTTCTTTTCCTTTTGCCCAATTGTCCATGCTAGATGCATTATAGGTTTTAAGAATAGCTGTCATATTGCCGATTAAAACATTAGCAATTTGAGGAGATTTAAACTTTTCGTTCGATTCATCAACTACCTGGAGGGCCATGAGTAAATCGTCTTTCCCATCGTATTTCTTTCTAGGGTATCGACAATTGTCACACATGTTGGTGCATTGACTATCATCAAATTCTTCACCAAAATAATGGAGTAAATATTTCCTGCGGCATCCCGAGTATTCGGCATAACCCATAGAATCCTGTAAAAGTTGTTTGCCAACTTCCTGCTCTGAAACAGGCTTTTTAGATAAGAACTTCTCGAGTTTTTCAATGTCTTTGAAACTGTAAAACGTAATACAGTTTCCTTCGCCACCATCACGTCCGGCACGACCAGTTTCTTGATAGTAACTCTCTAGGCTTTTAGGCATGTCATAGTGCAATACAAAACGCACGTCAGGTTTGTCAATTCCCATTCCAAATGCTATTGTCGCAACAATGATGTCGCAGTCTTCCATTAAGAATGCATCTTGATGTTTTACCCTTGTGCCAGCATCTAATCCGGCATGATAGGGCAATGCATTTATTCCGTTCACTTGAAGTGTTTGCGCCAAGTCTTCAACCTTTTGACGACTCAAGCAATATATTATCCCACTTTTTCCTTTATGTGGTTGAAGTAACTTTATTATGTCTTTATCAGGATCTGTTTTAGAACGTACCTCGTAGTATAAATTATCACGGTTAAATGAAGATTGGAATGAAACGGCATTTTCCATTCCCATTGTTTTAATAATGTCTCCTTGAACTTTTTTAGTAGCTGTTGCTGTTAACGCAATTATTGGTTTACGGCCGATCTTGTTCACAGCTAGTTTAATATTCCTGTATTCAGGTCTGAAATCATGACCCCATTCGCTAATACAATGTGCTTCATCAATAGCGTAAAATGAAATATTTAATGTTTTAAGAAATTCAACGTTTTCTTCTTTGCTCAAAGATTCTGGTGCAACATATAAAAGTTTTGTTAATCCGCTTCTCAAGTCCTCCTTTACTTCGGTGACCTGCCTCTTTGTTAAAGATGAATTTAAAACGTGAGCGACACCATTCTTTTCAGAGAACCCTCGCATGGCGTCAACTTGATTCTTCATTAAGGCTATTAAAGGACTGACAACAATTGCAGTTCCTTCGCAAATAACAGAGGGCAATTGATAACACAAAGATTTACCACCGCCAGTAGGCATGATAACAAAAGTGTCGTTGCCATTTAATAAATTAAAAATTATTTCCTGTTGTGTGCCTTTAAATTGTGAAAATCCAAAGTGCTGCTTGAGTTTAGAGGCTAACTCAGTTTCCGTTAATTTCATCATATATCAACTCATCACGAATTTGCATGAATTTAATAATTAATCCTAAATGCAAGGTCTGATTATTCAATAAAATTTGGAGTTATTATAAAACCCAAAGATGGCGAATTAAGTAGAATTTTTTACTGAAATTTGCACCCGTTTTTAATTATGAAGAAAGGCAAGGAAAATAAAAATAGCTTATCATTTATTCAGCATCTTGAAGAGTTGAGATGGCACCTGGTAAGATCGGCTGCAGCAATATTTATTCTTGCTGGAGTTGCCTTTGTAAATCCCAAAATAGTATTCGATAACATCATTCTTGGCCTAACTAAACCAGATTTTATCTCTTACCGTCTCATATGTGAGTTCACGAGTAAAATAAGTTCTGGTGTTTTTTGTTTCGACTCTATGCCTTTCGAAATAATTAATATGAAAATGGCGGGTCAGTTTTCTATGCACATTTGGGTTTCGATTGTTGCTGGACTTATTGTTGCTTTTCCATATGTGCTTTACGAAATGTGGAAATTTATTATGCCGGGCTTAAAGCAAGAGGAGCGTAAAAATTCAAAGTATATTATAAGTACATCTACATTCTTGTTTCTAACAGGTGTATTCTTTGGTTATTTCGTCATCTCACCTTTGTCTGTCCAATTTCTTGGAACCTATTCTGTGAGCGAAACTGTGACCAATCGTTTAGATTTATCCTCATATATTTCAACTATAACATCAATTACACTTGCAAGTGGTATTCTTTTTGAGTTACCAATCATTGTGTACTTTTTAAGTAAATTAGGTTTAGTGACTCCAGAGTTGATGCGCAATTATCGCAAACATGCTTTGGTAATTATTCTAATCTTATCTGCCATTATCACTCCGCCAGATATTTCAAGTCAAATACTCGTTTCAATTCCTGTATTATTGCTTTACGAAATAAGTATTGGGGTTTCAGCTCGCGTAGAAAAGAAACTTAAAAAGGAAGCAGCATGAAGTTAAGAGCGGAGAATATCATTAAGCGATACGGTTCTAGAACAGTAGTTCAAGGTGTTTCCTTTGAAGTAAATCAAGGTGAAATTGTTGGGCTATTGGGCCCAAATGGAGCTGGAAAGACAACTTCATTTTATATGGTTGTTGGCTTAATCAAACCAAATGAAGGCAAGGTTTATATTGATGATTTAGAAATCACCAATTACCCTATGTACAAACGTGCACAACAAGGAATTGGTTACTTAGCGCAAGAAGCTAGTGTTTTTAGAAAGCTGAGTATAGAAGATAACATTCGCGGTGTCCTTCAATTTACCAAACTTTCCAAAGCAGAGCGCGAGAAGAAACTAGAGTCTCTTTTAGATGAATTTAGCTTAAATCATATTAGAAAAAGTAGGGGTGACCTTCTTTCTGGAGGGGAACGTAGACGAACTGAGATAGCGCGTGCTTTGGCTGTAAATCCTAATTTTATTTTACTAGATGAACCTTTTGCAGGTGTTGACCCAATTGCTGTGGAGGACATTCAAGCCATTGTATCTCGATTAAAGGAGAAGAATATTGGCATTCTAATTACCGACCATAATGTTCAAGAGACACTTGCTATTACAGATAGAACATACCTAATGTTCGAAGGTAAAATCTTAAAATCTGGTTCTGCCGAAGAACTGGCCGCTGATGAGCAAGTACGTAAAGTATACTTGGGGCAAAACTTTGTGCTCAGAAAAACGAAGCTTAAGCAGATGTAATTGTTGTGGCTGCCCTTGTGAGTCTGTCATTTATCGCTCTTCCCAATCCAATTTCTGGTAACTTTTCAGCATATACTTTAGAAACTTTTTGATTTGCAAAAAAGCGTAATCCTTTAAACAAGTTCTGAGCGGCTTTTTCAAGTTGAGCGTTTTCGCTCAAAGCAAAAGGAACAACGTTATCTGAAAGGTTTGGTTTTTCTCCAAAATATAAAAGACCAATTGGCTTATTCGTTTCAAGTTCATCCCATTTAATTGGACCCAAGATTAATGGACAGCCGGGCGAGTAATGCGAGGTAAGCATGCCTGGTGCATTTGGTTTTGAACTTGAAGTTTGAATTCGATCTATTTTTCTAGAAAGTGTTTCTTCTATTTCTTCTATAGATAGGCCGCCTAACCTCAAGATTTTAATTTCTTTTTGACTGGCATCAACTATTGTAGATTCCACTCCAACGGTTGCTGGGCCACCATCTAGAATTAAAGGAATTTTATTGCCCAACTGATCTTGCACATGTTGAGCCGTTGTTGGACTGACAAATCCAAAAGGGTTGGCGCTTGGTGCAGCCAATGGAAAATCTATTGATTCTAAAAGCAATTGTGTTATAGGATGTCTTGGTATTCTTACGCCAACGGTGTCATGGCCGGCAGTTACCAAATCGGAAACTTTGCTATTCTTTTTAATAATGAAGGTAATGGGGCCAGGACAAAATGCCTCAGCCAATTTCCATGTTTCATCTGTAATTACCTCAGTGAAATAGATGGCTTTATCTAGGCTGCTTGTGTGTACAATAAGAGGATCGAAGCTTGGCCTATTCTTAACTTTAAAAATGTTTGCCACCGCATTTTCATTAAACGTATTCGCAGCTAACCCATAAACTGTTTCAGTAGGGATTGCAACAAGTTTGCCTTTTTGTAAATATTCTATTGCTTTAAATACTTGCGTATCTAAAATGGCCATGCTTTAAAATTTTTACAAAAATAAGTGTTTAGTTCAGCCGAGGAGTGGCAAAGAACTGAAGTGTAGGAATATTTACCTCGAAGCTCGAAAGGTCTACTGTGCGCACCATATGATAAATACCTTTCATCGCACCAATGCTTGCTCTTAAGTGACAACCACTTTGATAATTGTGCGTTTCTCCAGGTTTTAGAATTGGCTGTTTGCCAATAACACCAGCGCCCTCAACTTCGCTCGGACCATCACCTGTATCAAAAATATACCAATGCCTTCCTAGCAATTGCACTTCGTAAGCGCTTTGGTTTTCTATAGTGACATTATAAGAGAAGAGATACAACGAGCCGTTTCGTCTAAAATAACGACCGTTGTAATTTGTGTCGACAGATACTTTTATTCCAGATGTTACTTCCGTTACCAAGGTGATTTATTTGTTAGTAAATAAAAAAGGTTACCATAACTGTTAAAACTACAAAAATCACTGAAATAAAAAAGAACCCAATATTTACCAAAACGAACTTAAAAATAGTCAGCCACCATGCTTCTCTGTAAAATGTCTTTAACGCTTTTAGAAAGTGAATAATGAAAGCTATGAAAAGGGCAAAGTATACCCAACCAGAAACATCACCAAATAAGCCTAAAATCGCAACGAGTGAAGCTACTATCATCAGAACAGTTTGCTGGTGAACTGCAAAAATGAAGTGATTTATATAATAGTACTTCGGCAAATTCAGGTAAAAGAATTTTAATAAAAAGGCTATAAATGGAATGAAAAGCAATGCGTATAACAAAAACTTGGAAAGCAAGTAATTCGCCAGATCATCAGCCCTACTATTCACGAATTTTTGGACTTGTTGATAGAATAGTTTGTTCCAAAACGTTCGTTCAGCATTTGCTTTGCTCAACCCTTCTTCAATGGGTAAATGCTTATCTGCTTGTAAAACTTCAATAATTCTGTTCCATGACTCAACGCTGACGTCATATTTTACATTAGGTCCAGTATCAGCCCTGTCCTCGCTATCAGGACTGTCATTAAAAGCGATGAGATCATCTTCTTGTTCGGTTATTGAATAGTCTCTTTCGTAGCCGAGGGAATTAATAAATGAGAATAGAATAGTAATAACAATAAACATGCGTATGGGTAGCATGAACTGTTGTCGTTTCCCTTCTACGAATGCAACAGAAAGAGAACCTGGCTTAAATATAAGAGGGCCAACGCTGCGATAAAACTTAGAATCGAACGCAAACAAATTTGAAATCATTTCAAAAAAGAGCTCAAAAATATTTGGTTTACGAACATTGTTTAATTGTCCGCAATTGGGGCAAAAATTTTCTCCTGAAAGTGTTTCGTCACAATTCAGGCAATGCTCAGATTTTTCAATTTTACGCTTGTACACTAAAGTCTAAAATTAATCTGGCTCAAGCCAACTACGCGATCATAGCGTAGCCCAATTTCTCTATGGTACACTATAATTAGGTATTCGTTATCTGTTTCCCAGAATGAACCTTCAACTATAGATTCGTCAATTTGGTTGTTTGGTTTTAGTACAATGTATTGATAGTTGTAATACCCTTGCTTTAACAATATACGTTTGCGGTATGCTTTCTTGTCATAGTCATATTCCATCTTTGTTTCTGGAGTGGGTCGCCAATCGCAAAATGCACCATTTACATATACATCGCCTTCGTCAACTGGTGTTGGGGAATTAAGAAACAAGTCAACCCAAATGTAGTCTGCTTCGATTGCTGGGTCTCGGTCTATCTTTCTAACAACAAAGCGCCCGTTTATATCATCATTGAAACTGTATTTTCCAATACCTCGAAAATATTCTGGTGTTAAAAAGATGCGCCAATTGGTATCGAGTTCTGTTTTTTGAATTTCCAAAGTTTTAGCGCGCATGTCTTTAGAGTCGAATTTTCTAAACTCATTTCCTCCGCTAAAAGCGTTTTCATAATCGTAGTTATAGTCCAATTGATAGTTCGAAGCAAAACGAGGTTTTAAACCGTAAATGCCTTTGTTCCAATTGTAGTTCTGCAAAATAGAAACATACAAATCTTGATAAGGGTTTGGGATTTCGTAACCTGGGTGATTTATTTTAAAATCGACCTCCTGATGTGTGAAGCGGTAATCCAAATAGTTTGCTCGTGTAATTTCAGTTTGAATATTTACAATTTCCTCGTAAACCACAAAACGTTTCGTTAAAACGGGCATGCTCTGATCATCTCCATAAACCAACATTACGTAGTTACCAGATAAAATCATTTGCATGTTGTAATTCGGTAATGTTACAGAGTAATGCGTGTAAGGAATGTAAGTGTTAACAGAATATTCAAAGTCTTCAATTAAAAAGCTTTGAAACCCTTCTATGTATTGAGATTTAATGAGTTCGGATGGCGTCCAATCTGAATTGCAATGGATGATGGTGTAATTCAAATATTTATAGTCTTCATAGAGTAAGTCAAAATCTAAGCGAAGTTTTTCGTTGCTTTTCAATTTTATTATGGCAGGTGCATATGGATTGTGATTGGTTTTAAGCGTTATCGTCTTTACATTTTTCTCATAAACACGATCTTCTAAAGTTATACCAGATATATCTCCATCGTAATTAATGCTTTGAGATTTAAGGCCAATAGTTGAGAGAAAAAGTATAAATGCTAGACATGTCCGTAACTGCATATTCAATTTTTAAAAGTGTTGATTATATTTCCGAAAATCAATTCAAAACGTGCGTCATATGAAAATAATCTCTTTAAAATCCTTAAAAGCAAATAAAGGTTAAAATAATGTAAGGTTTCAATCAAAATTTAGTTTTCATGAGTGGTTAAAAAAGTTACTTTTGCCGCCAATTTGTGTACGAAATAATTGACCCAAAAAATGTCAAAAACCATTTCTATCCGTAAAGGATACGACATCAAAATGAAGGGGAAAGTTGCCGAAACTACGGTAGACTTACAAACCCCAAGCGTTTTTGCGGTAAAGCCCACAGATTTCAAAGATTTAACTCCCAAGTTAGCATTAAAAGCTGGCGCTGAAGTAAAAGCTGGTGAAGCTTTGTTTTTCGACAAAGACAGACCATCTATTCAGTTTACTTCCCCTGTTAGTGGTGAAGTAACTGAAGTGCGAAGAGGTGCGAAGAGGAAAATTCTTGAAGTTGTGGTCTTAGCAGATAAAGAAACGAAATTCAAAGATTTCGGGAAATCTGCTCCGGCAAGTCTCAGCGCTGAAGAAATTAAAACAAGAGTATTAGAATCTGGCTGCTGGCCTTTTATTATGCAACGTCCGTACGGCTGTGTGGCAAATCCAGAAGCGTCTCCAAAAGCAGTTTTTATTTCAGGATTTAACTCGGCTCCTTTAGCTGCAGATATTTCTTATGTGCTTAAAGGAAATGAAACAGATTTTAACACAGGCCTTGAAGCGGTAACCAAAATGGCAGGTACTCCTGTTTATTTAGGTCTGCCATCAAATGGTTCTGTTGCTTCTGTTTTAAAAGAAGCTAAAGCTGAAAAGAATACGTTTAAAGGACCTCACCCTGCGGGTAATGTTGGTGTTCAAATTCACCACACATCACCGCTAAATAAAGAAGAGACAGTTTGGACTGTAACTCCCCAAGACTTAGTGATCATTGGTCGTTTGTTCAATGAAGGTCATTTTGATGCAAGAAGAACAATAGCTGTTGCAGGTTCTGAAGTGTCTACTCCTCAGTATGTAAACACAATAATTGGAGCATCTTTAGAAAGGTTGACCTCTGAATATGTGAAAGCTGATAATGCTAGAATTATTTCTGGTAATGTGTTTACTGGAGAGCAAATAGCAAGAGATGGTTTCTTAGGTTTTTATGCAGATACGGTTTGTGCAATTCCAGAAGGAAATCAAACAGACTTTATGGGTTGGGTACTTCCTGGTTTTGGAAAGTTCTCTATCTCTAAAACCTTCTCAGCATTCTTGAGTCCGAACAAAGAGTACGACTTAAACACTGGAATGCATGGTGAAGAAAGAGCTTTTGTTGTTTCTGGCGAATACGAAAAGGTATTCCCATTTGACATATACCCTCAGTTTTTGCTAAGAGCAATCTTGACAAGAAACGTTGAGAAAATGGAAGAGTTAGGTATTTACGAAGTAGTGGAAGAAGATTTCGCGCTTCCAGAAGTTATCTGTACCTCAAAAATTCCATTACAGAAAATTGTAAATGAAGGTTTAAGTTTCTTAAAAAAAGAAATGGGTCATTAATAATAGGTATCGATGAATTTTTTAAAAAATATAATAGAAAATACACGACCGTTAGTTGAGAAAGACGGGAAGCGTAACATTCTTTATCCTTTGCACAATGCATTGGAGACAATGTTATTCGTTCCTGATCATACCACTCACAGCGGTGCACATGTTCGAGATCACATCGATCTTAAACGTACTATGGTTACAGTAATATTCGCATTAGTTCCGGCACTTTTATTCGGAATGTGGAATTTAGGTCACCATCATTTTGCTGCGGTTGGGCAAGAGTCGGATGTAATGGGAAACTTCTTATTTGGAGCAATGAAGGTATTACCGATGATTATTGTGACATATGCTGCTGGATTAGGAGTTGAGATTTATTTCGCTTTTAAAAACGGTCACCCTGTAAACGAAGGTTTCTTAGTATCAGGGATATTAATCCCGATGATCATGCCCGTCGACATTCCGTTATGGATGGTTGCTATCTCTACAATTTTTGCCGTATTAATAGGTAAAGAAGTTTTTGGAGGGACAGGAATGAACATTTTGAATCCTGCTTTAACAGCAAGAGCATTTGCATTCTTCGCTTATCCGGCCTTTATATCTGGAGATAAAGTTTGGATTAATACTAAAGTTGATGGTGCTGAAGCAGCTGTAGATGGTTTTTCTGGAGCTACCGCCCTAGGAGATTTAGCGACTACAGTTGGTCAAGGTATAAACTCAGGTTTACCGGTTCTAGACAAATTTGCAGATGGGGGCCAATTCAGTATGTTGAATGCCTTTTTAGGATATATACCAGGTTCAATAGGCGAAACCTCTTCATTGCTTGTAATAATAGGGGGACTTGTTCTCATAGCAATGGGAATTGGAAGCTGGAGAATTATGGGCTCTATGATTTTAGGTGGTTTGGCAATGGGTTTAATCTTTAACCTATTTGCAGTTAATGATTTCATGGGAATTAATCCATTTCACCAAATTGTACTTGGTGGATTTATGTTCGGAACGGTCTTTATGGCAACAGACCCTGTATCAGCAGCACAAACAAACAAGGGAAAAATTATTTACGGCTTTTTAGCTGGTTTCTTATCAATAATGATTCGCGTATTTAACCCGGCTTATCCAGAAGGTGTGATGATGGCAATTTTATTTATGAATGTAATGGCTCCATTGATAGACCATTATGTTGTAGGTGCAAACGTTAAGAAACGTCTCAAACGTATAAAAGTAAAAGCTTAAGATCATGAATGTAAACAGTAACGGATATACTTACGGTTTCGCTACAATCTTAGTGGTTTTAGTAGCGGTTATCTTGGCGAGTTTGGCAATGGGTTTAAAACCTTTTCAGCAAGCCAACGTAACAAAAGAAAAAAAGCAAAACATTTTACAGTCTATTGGGTTAGATGTAGATCGTGACCAAGCAGAAACACAGTTTCCAGAGTTCATTACAGGTCAGTATGTAATTCAAAACGGAAAAGTTGTAAGCGAAGACGGAGCAGCGGCTTTTAACATTGATATGGCAAAAGCAATTAAAGTAGTTTCAACAGAAAGAGAAGTGCCTTTGTATGTTGCTGAAAAAGATGGAGGTAAATTTTATATCATTCCTTTAAGAGGGAAAGGACTTTGGGGCCCAGTGTGGGGGTTCATTTCTTTAGAGTCTGATGGTAAAACCGTTTACGGTGCAACTTTCGGCCACAAAGGAGAAACGCCAGGACTAGGTGCTGAAATTACAACGGATGCATTTACATCTCAGTTTAAAGGAAAATCTTTAGACGATGCAGACTTCACAATTTATGTAGTGAAGAAAGGAAAAGGCATGGCTCCAAACAGCGATGTTGATGGAATTTCTGGAGGTACTATCACATCTGACGGTGTAAACGATATGATCCAGGATTGTTTAAATGCGTACAAACCTTATTTAGAAACTATTTAATCGTTAGGTATGAGTACAGAAACTAAGGTTAAAAAGTCAGAAGGGCTTTTTTCAAAAAAGAATCAGAAGTTAATTACTGATCCTTTTAACGACAACAACCCTATTACCGTTCAGGTTTTGGGTATCTGTTCCGCTTTAGCGATTACAGTAAAACTAGAACCAGCCATCGTAATGTCTATTTCGGTGATGTTCGTATTAGGGTTGGGTAACGTTGTTATTTCATTAATCAGAAACTTAATTCCAAACAGAATTAGAATTATAGTTCAGTTGGTAATTGTAGCGGCTTTGGTAATTATTGTAGATCAAGTTCTTAAAGCATTTGTTTACGATGTAAGCAAGCAGCTTTCGGTATTTGTTGGACTGATAATCACCAACTGTATTATCATGGGGCGTTTCGAAGCTTTCGCTTTGGCGAACACACCTTGGAAATCGTTCATGGATGGAATTGGTAACGCAGTAGGATACGGTGTCATCTTAATCATTGTAGCGTTTTTCCGCGAATTGTTAGGGTCAGGATCTTTAATGGGATTCCAAGTTATTCCTGATTCATGGTACATCGCAAACGGAGGGTTCTACGCGAACAACGGTTTCATGTTATTCCCACCAATGGCACTTATTGTTGTTGGAATTATTATCTGGGCTCAACGTGCGAAGAATACGAAGCTAATTGAAGAAAACAACTAAGAGAGATGGGACAAGAATTAGTTAACTTATTTATAAAATCCATCTTCGTTGAAAATATGATTTTCGCATATTTTCTTGGGATGTGTTCTTACCTAGCTGTATCGAAAACAGTTAAAACTGCAGTAGGCTTAGGTGCTGCTGTAATCTTTGTGTTAACCATTACTCTTCCGGTAAACTGGTTATTAGAAAACTATGTATTGAAAGAAGGCGCTTTAGCTTGGCTAGGAGATGACTTTGCTGCAATGGACTTAAGCTTCTTAAGCTTTATCATGTTCATCGCTGTAATTGCTTCTATGGTACAATTGGTAGAAATGATTGTTGAGAAATATGCTCCAGCACTTTACAGTGCTTTAGGTATCTTCTTGCCACTTATTGCTGTAAACTGTTCAATTTTGGGTGGATCTTTATTCATGCAAGAAAGAGCGTTTGGAACTGTGGGTGAAGCTACAGTTTACGGATTCGGTTCTGGTATCGGTTGGTTGCTTGCTGTTGTGGCTATTGCAGCGATCCGCGAAAAGATTCAATACTCAAATGTTCCTGCTCCTTTGAAAGGTTTAGGAATTACATTCATCATTACTGGTTTAATGGGTATTGCGTTCATGAGCTTTATGGGTATTAAATTATAACAGGAATTAGATAGAATTATGACGACAGTAATTTTAACAAGTGTTGCAGTATTTGCTCTTATCATCATCTTATTGGTGACTATCTTATTGCAAGCAAAAGCTAAATTGTCTCCATCTGGCCCTGTTGAGCTAGATATTAACGGAGAAAAAGTTGAGGTAGACTCAGGGAGTACTTTGCTTTCAACTTTAAGTCAAAATAAAATCTTTTTACCTTCTGCATGCGGTGGCGGTGGTACGTGTGCCCAATGCCGTTGCCAGGTTGAAGAAGGTGGAGGAGAAATTCTTCCAACTGAAACAGGATTCTTTAGTCGCGCAGAAATTGCAGACAACTGGAGATTGGGTTGTCAGGTGAAGGTAAAGAACAGCATGGTTGTGAAGGTGCCAGAAGAAGTTTTTGGTATCAAGAAATGGGAAGCCAAGGTTGTATCGAATTACAACGTAGCGTCTTTCATTAAAGAATTTGTTGTTGAATTACCAGAAGATATGGATTACAAAGCGGGTGGTTACATCCAAATTGAAATTCCAGAAACGACTGTAGAATTTAAAGACATAGACATTACAGCGCATCCGGAAGAACATCCTAGTAATCCTCAGAAATTTAAAGAAGAATGGGACAAGTTTAACTTGTGGCCATTGACTATGAAGAATGACGAGGTTGTAGAACGTGCATATTCAATGGCTTCTTATCCTGCTGAAGGCAGAAGAATTATGTTGAACGTGCGTATTGCTACTCCACCTTGGGATAGAGCAGCAAACGGATGGATGAAAGTGAATCCAGGTGTTGCTTCGTCATATATCTTTAATCAAAAAATTGGCGATACTGTAACAGTCTCGGGCCCTTACGGTGAATTCTTCATTAAAGACAATGATTCTGAAATGTTATACATCGGCGGTGGTGCTGGCATGGCGCCAATGCGTTCACACTTGTATCAACTTTTTAGAACCGTTAAAACGGGAAGAAAAGTATCGTACTGGTATGGAGGCCGTTCTAAAAGAGAATTATTCTACTTAGAGCACTTTGAAGCATTAGAAAGAGATTTCCCGAACTTTAAATTCCACTTGGTATTGTCTGAACCTTTAGAAGAAGACAACTGGAAAGTGAAAGACGGATTAGATGGAGAAGGAGACGGATTTGTAGGATTCGTTCATCAATCATTAATAGACAACTATTTGTCTACACATGATGCTCCAGAAGATATAGAATTCTATTTCTGTGGACCTCCAATGATGAACCAAGCCGTTTTAGGTATGGTTGATGATTTCGGTGTTCCACCAGAAAACGTAGCATTTGATGATTTTGGAGGTTAATCACGTCAATTGAAAATACAACCCTCGCATTAGCGGGGGCTTTTTAATTTAGGCCCAATGAGATTTATTTATTTAGGATTGATTATTGCGTGTTTAAATGCTTGTTTTGATACCACTTTGGAAACCGTAAACTATGGACTTGCACAGGGCACCACTTACTCTATTCGATACATTCAAGAAGAAAAGCATGACTACCAAAAAAGCATCGATAGTATTCTGATTGACATAGATAAAAGTATGTCTTTGTGGGTCGAGACTTCTCTTATTTCTAAGGTGAATCGCGGAGATTCAGCCGTTGTTCTTGATCCTCATTTTGTAAATGTTTTAAAACGGTCTATTAAAATAGGTCAAGAAACCAATGGAAGTTTTGACGTGACGGTTGCGCCTCTAGTAAAAGCTTGGGGATTTAACAATGGCAAGTTTCAACAACTTGATTCTGAGGTGGTTGATTCTATGAAAAATTTGGTTGGCTATCAATATATCCAACTTTATAGAAACCGCGTTCAGCTGAAAGAAAATCAACAATTAGATTTCAATGCAATAGCACAAGGGTATTCAGTGGACGTCATATGCCTTTTCTTAGCGTCTAAGGGCATAAATAACTATATGGTTGAAGTTGGAGGCGAGCTTAGAACAAAGGGTAAAAACAGAGAGGGAAACATTTGGAGAATAGGTATTGATAAACCTCAAGAGGAACTTGATGCAGAGAACCGTTTTCAAATTGTATTGAATTTGCCAGATAAAGCATTGGCAACATCTGGAAACTATCGTAAGTTTTTTACCGATGAAAATGGTATGAAATATGTCCATACCATTAATCCGAAATCAGGGTATCCAGTAAAATCTAATCTCTTAAGTGCCACCATAATTGCCGACCAATGTATGGATGCAGATGCTTATGCCACAGCATGCATGGTTGACGGGTCGAACAAAGCACAACAACTTATTGAATCCAAGAAAGAACTCGAAGGGTATTTGATTTACTCAAACTCTAAAGGAGAGATTCAAGAGTGGTTTTCTACTAATTTCAAAAATTTCAAATAGAAAATTTGTAATTAGAATAATTCTAAAATAGAACATTCGTCATCTTTTGGCCGGTTTGATTTGCCAATCTTTGTGAAAAATTTAACTTAATTCAACAATTTTAGCCTTATGAAAAAAGTAGTTCTCCTTACACTTTTTAGTGTTTTTGCGTTTTCATCTTATGCGCAATTTTCAGTAACAGCAGAGGTTAGGCCTCGATTTGAATACAGAAATGGGTTTAAAACACTTCGACCAGAGAATAATTTCAAAGCAGCATCTTTTGTAGAACAAAGAACAAGAGTTTACTTCGATTATCAGAAAGAGAAACTTCATTTACATATTGCTTTGCAAGACGTCAGAATGTGGGGAAACCACAATCAGATATATAAAGCTGATCCTGCCCTTACAAATGTATTCGAGGCGTATGCTACTTATGAAATTTCACCCAATTGGTATGTAAAAGTTGGTCGTCAAGCTTTAAGTTATGATACACAGCGTTTTATGGGTGGTCTAGATTGGGCACAACAGGGTAGAAGCCATGATGCGGTATTAATCCGTTATAAAAATGAAAACGGGATCAAAATAGATGGAGCTATTGCCTTTAATAATAGCGGTAATGAACCAGCATTTTTAAATGCATACCCAACTCCTTATACTCTAGGGAACTACAAGAATATGCAAATGATTCACGTCAGTAAGAAATATGAAAAGGCATATGTTTCTTTAATTTTTCAAAATGATGGAAGACAAGTAATTCCTGTAGATACTACAGTTGAAACTTCAGTTCAATATAGACAAACCTATGGTGTTGTAGCAAATGGCTGGTTATCCAAACAGTTTGGTTTGGCTGGTGAATTTTATTACCAAGGTGGAATAAACGGAAATGGTCAAACGGTTAACGCACTTTTTGCCAATTTACAAATGACATTCAAAACAGATTTAACTCCAATTACTCTTGGTGGTGATTACGCAAGTGGAACAGAACTAAAAGATGCAGGTAAAGACAATGCTTGGAATCCACTATATGGAACAAACCACAAATGGTATGGCTTTATGGACTACTTCTATGTGGGTAATGGTCATGGTCAAGGTGGAAGAACAACAGGTTTAATTGACCTATACTTAAAAACGAATTTCAAATTAGCAGACAAACAAACATTGGCAGTTCATGGCCATTATTTTATGAGTCCAGTTTCTATTTATGATACAAGAACTTTTTTACCAAATACCGTTGAATTGAGCAGTGGGTTGGGAGTGGAATTAGATTTGGTCTATAAATTTATTGTTCAAAAAGACTTTAATATTCAAGTAGGTTACTCTCAAATGTTCGCTACCGAATCAATGGAAGCCATAAAGAATAGCGGAATTATGGATGGGAGAGCAAGTGCAACAACAAACAATTGGGCTTTTGTAATGCTTCAATTTAAACCACAACTGTTTACAACGAAAAATGAAAAGTAAACCAAGATAGACAAAGGGTTCCATATTTCAAGACATCTCACAAACGGGGTTTCATCTTTTAAAGCTTGTGATGTTCTTAATTGTTGGTTTGTACATGTACCATAAAGAAGTAGGCGACCCATTACTGGGTCGCTTTTGAATTTTCTATTTATTTCATAAGCCATTGGTCTAGCCAACTAAAAAATTGATCATGCCATACTAAACCATTTTGCGGACTAAGCACCCAGTGCCCTTCATTTGGAAAGTACACAAACTTACTTGGTATACCTTTTATCTGAGCTGCTTGAAATGCTTCCATACCCTGGTTTTCTGGAACTCTAAAATCTTTTCCACCATGTATTACCATAATTGGTGTATCCCAATTTTGAACGTATTTATGAGGAGAAGAGAGTTCATAAGATTTAGGCATTGGGTTATCCCAATACGCGCCACCAATATCCCAGTTGGCAAAGAATAATTCTTCCGTTACACCATACCAACTTTCTAAGTTATAAAGACCGCAATGGCTAATAAAGGTCTTAAAACGTTTGTTGTGAATACCCGCAAGCATATAAACAGAATAACCTCCGTAGCTCGCGCCAACGGCACCAAGCTTCTCTTCATCAACATAGTCTTCTTTCGAAACATCATCAATGGCGGCTAAGTAATCGCGCATAGCTTGACCGCCCCAATCTCTTGAAATTTCTTCGTTCCATTCGTGACCAAAGCCTGGTACACCTCTGCGGTTTGGAGCAACAACGATGTAACCCTTTGCCGCCATAAGTTGGAAGTTCCAGCGAAAGCTGTAAAATTGAGACACAGCACTTTGTGGCCCACCTTGGCAATACAACAACGTTGGGTATTTTTTGCTTTCATCAAAATCGGGAGGATAGATAACCCATGTTAACATGTCTTTGCCATCTGAAGTTTTAACCATGCGTTTTTCAATCTTGCTCAGTTTAATTTCGTTGTAAATGGCATCATTGATGTGCGTTAATGCTGTTGCTTCACCCTTGCTACTAATGCTGAAAATTTCATTGGCGTGATTCATATCGGACCTGTGCGCAAGAACTGTTTTACCTGCAACGGTAACATGACCGTAGTTGAAATCACCTGTAGTTAAAGTGGTTGTGCTAATGCTCGATTTAGATTTACTGAAACTCTTTACCGAAGTTTTTCCAACTTGCTTCGTTGCATTTATATCGTAACTAAAATAAATAGTCTTGCTGTCTGCCCAAGTAAAGCCGCCAGTGTATTCAATGTCGTTAATGCTTGCTTTGTAACCAGTAGAGACATCCATCAACATGAGTTTGTTCATGTCACTTTCAAAGCCGTCTCTTTCCATAGAGGTGAAGGCCAAATACTTTCCGTCTGGAGAAAATAAAGGGTTCTTGTCGTAGCCCATCATTCCTTCCGTCAAATTTGTTGTTTCCCCAGAAGCCATATCATAATGAAACAAATCTGTATTTGTGCTCTCTGCAAACTGCAGTCCGTATTTCTGCTTAGCCACATAAACAATGGTTTTGCCATCAGGGCTTACCGTATAATCTTCGCTTCCGTCAAACGGAGGAACAGGAACGCTCCATTTCGCCTCTGGCATTATGTCTACAGTTTTCTGAACACTTAAATCATTTAAGTCAATAATTGAATAGTGTAAGTGCTCAAAACTCTCGTCATTCCAGGAACTCCAATGGCGATACATTAAATCGTCAATAATTTTCACATCGGCCTTTTTTAATTTGGGGTAAAGGTCTTGAGTGGATTTTAATAGCTTGACGGATTTGCTATACAGGAGCAGAATGTTGCCATCTTCTAAATCAAAAACTTTAAAATCATGGCCATTTTCAATGTCTTTGATCGGTCTTAATCCTTTGCCGTTCCCATCCATAACATAGAACATTCCATTGGATGTAAAGCCTATTTTTTTTCCGCTCTTAAAGTACTGCGTTCCATAAGCGCTGGCTTCTAGTTCAACTAGCATTTTTGGTTCACCGCCTCGTGTTGGAATTGTAAACAGATTGCGTTTGCCTTTGTTTTCATTTAAGTCATAACGTGTTACTCCATAAATAGCAGTCTTGCCATCAGGGGAAACTGCATCTAAACTTACACGCCCCAATTCCCAAAGCATTTCAGGACTCATAGTTTGTGCTAACCCTATAAGAGGAAGTACTAAGAGAGAAAGTATAATTTTTTTCATTGTGTAGATTTTTAAGAATGGCGGAAAGATAAGAAGGAAGCAGACCAATCTGAATGGAATTTGACTTTTTAGTGTGAAAAACAAAATACTTTTTACTGCATCTCGTTTAGTAAACTTCAAGAATTCAAACTATCGTTGCATCATCGCCAAAAGCGGACTCTGTAATACATGTTAAAAAAGCTGTTTAAATATTTGTTTATTGCCTTTGTTGTTGGCTGCTTGGCAGTCGGAACCTTGATTGGTGCCGTTCAATTGAACCTGTTTGGGTACCTTTATACAGAGGAAGAACTAAAGGGTTTTAAAAATGAAAATGCTTCATTGATCTTATCTGAAGATGGAAAAACTCTGGGTAAAATATTTGACGAGAACAGAACTAATATTTCATTTGATGACTTACCAGAACATTTAATAAATGCCTTGATCGCCACAGAAGATGTGCGCTACTTTGAGCATAAAGGTGTTGATTCCAGAGGATTGTTGCGTGTGTTGGTTAAAAGCATCATCATGCAAAAGAAGAGCGCTGGCGGGGGAAGTACGATTAGCCAGCAACTCGTCAAAAACATGTATGGACGAAAGAACTTTGGGTTTTTAACCATGCCCGTAAATAAGACCAAAGAAGCCATACTCGCCATCCGCATAGAGAATGTTTACAACAAACAAGAAATATTGGCGCTCTATTTTAATACCATTCCTTTCGGGGAAAATATATACGGTATTGAAGTGGCTTCAAGACGGTTCTACAATAAAAATGTCAATTTACTGACTCTAGACGAATCTGCAGTTCTGGTTGGTTTGCTAAAGGCGAATACCTATTACAATCCTAGGTTGTATCCAGAGCATTCTTTTGATAGAAAGAATGTGGTTCTCGCTCAAATGGCGAAGTACAATTACATCACTAGCGAAGAAAAGGAGAATGCGCAAGCACTTCCAATAAAACTTGATTATGCAAACCTATCTTCAGAAGGTGTAGCCAATTATTTTCTAGAGTATATTAAAACGAATAGTCGTGAATTGGTTGAATATTACAATAAATCCAATGCTACGGATTGGGATTTAAAGAAGGATGGATTAGTAATTCAAACGACATTAAATTACAGATTACAGAAGCATACCTTAAATGCCTTTGAGAAGCATTTGAAAAAAATGCAACGCTTTTTAAGAAAACAATACGAAAGCGGCACTTCAAGACTAGAATTGGATGAGTTGATTAGAAAAGAACTCAAACGAAAAGGCCTCACCGAAAAGGCTCAATCGTATTCAACTGTTGAACTGTTCAATTGGAGTGATTCTAAAACAGATTCAATTTCAGTCTCAGACAGCATATCCTATTACATCACGCAATTGCACGCGGGCCTAATGGCAATGGACCCAAATACGGGGGAGATTAGAGCTTATGTTGGAGGTGTAGATTTCAGAAAATTCCCATACGATCAAATCCACGCTAAGCGACAAATGGCATCATCCTTTAAGCCAATTCTGTATGCAGCTGCGCTAGAAGAAGGCTTTACACCATGTACTTATTTAGATAATTCTGAAATGGTGTTTACCGATTTTAACAATTGGCAGCCGAGAAATTACGACAACACTTACGGTGGAGAATTTTCACTTCAAGCGGCTTTGCTGAAATCTAAGAATGTACCAACGGTAAATTTGTTTTTTGATGTTGGTTTTGAAAACCTAGACTATCTCTGGGAGAAAATGTCGTTTTCAAGTGATTTGGACAATTTTCCGTCAACGGCATTGGGCACGGCAAGCGCCAGTATTTATGAAGTAGCAATTGCCTATGCATCTTTCGCAAATGGCGGTTATTTAGTGGAGCCAGTGTCAATTCTTTCTATCAAAACGAAGAGCGGTGAAACACTATATGAGAAGAAAATTGAGCGGCCGAATATTCGCATTCTAAAAGACAGTACAGCGACAACTATGAATGTCATTTTACAAAAAGCCATTCAGCGTGGTACAGGTGTGGCTATTCCTAAAACTTTTGGCATAACGCATGATTTAGCTGGAAAAACAGGGACGTCTCAAAATTTTTCAGACGCTTGGTTTGTGTCTTATAATCCTGATTTAGTTATGGTGACTCGAGTAGGGGCGTCAACGCCTCAAATACATTTTAATACGGGCGCTTATGGTTCTGGTAGTCGTTTGGCATTGCCATTAGCTGGATTGACTTGGCAAGCGGCACAAAATGATGGTAAGCTTAAAACGAAGGTATTTAAACCTTTTCCTGAACTGCCTTTAGAATGGGAAGAACAAATGACTTGTGATGATTTTCAGGAAAGCTCTAAATTGGAAGAGCTTCTGAAGAAAGATAAAACGTCTACAAGAGAGAAAACCAAAAAAGGCAAAAAGACTCGCGAAAAAAAGAAGAAAAAGAAAAAGAATCTTTTTCAACGTATCTTTAAGAGAGATTAAGTCTTGGTATAAACTTTGCTCTTTGAATTGCTATGAAAACGAGCACCCTGACTTTCTTGATATTTTGTTTTTCAATCGGGTTTGCACAACCTGATGGCGACTTATTTAATAAAGATTTCCTTGTTAACCGAGGATTACGAATTGACAAGTTGCTAGGTCTGGAAATAGAACAACAGCAGTATAATGTAGAATTTGTTTTAGATACGCCTCGTTTTGCTTATGGAAATAGACTTTCCTTTAATGACAGTTTATTCTTCAGTTATTATACAGCGCCATGTGGAAATGACTATTTCACCAATTTACATGGTCCATACAGAATATTGGGCGGAAACATTTTAGAAATAAATATCCAAGTCGTTGAATACCATGGCGAATGGAATCCTCCAAAACCGAATGAATACCCTGAGGAAAATTGGCAAAGGTTTAAAGTGATAAAATCTGATGATGGTTTTATATTAGAGCGTATTTAGAGCTAAAGTCTTTTCATTAGCCAGATTACTATTGGGTAATTGTAAACGCGACTGTTTTTACGCGTCTGGTTAAAGTGTTTTCTATGGTTTCTTCAAGCACAAGTTTTTTGCCAGCTTGTCCATCTAAAACCTCTTTTAAATCTTTTATCGCTGCCGCAGGAACATTGTCTTTGTGCAGTATTTCTAAAAAACGATCTCTGTCTACAGAAGCAAATAACGTGGATAGTTCTTCTTGCAATTCCTCGCGGTTCATCAATCGCGATTGATTGTCTTGAAACTTATTATCTGTCGCTAAGTTTGTTTTGCCAAGATGCAAACACAATTTTGCGAATTGAACATCGCTTCCTATGGCGAGTACAATAGGTTTGTTGTCTAGGCATTTAAACGTGTCACCGTAAGGGGCAATGTTCGGATGAAGAGAGCCAATGCGCTTTGCAACGTTTCCATTCATCAAATAGTTAGAAGCTTGATTCGCGAGAGAAGCTATACCAGCGTCTTCTAAGGTGACTTTCACATTGCTTCCATTGCCAGTTTTTCCCTTTTGGATGAGTGCTACTAACAAGCCTTCCTTCAGTTGATGAGCAGCTAAAAGATCCATCATAGCAACGGGCATTTTTACGGGCCCACTTTCAGGTGTGCCATTCATGGACATAAACCCCGTTTCTGCTTGTAAAACAACATCGTAGGCCACTCTGGTTTTATCAATTGAAAAGCCACCAATTTCGCCAACAATAAGTTTTGGAAATTGAGTTTTTAGCTGGTTGTGCGCAAAGCCAAACTTCTCAGCATCACCAAATTTAAAATTGGTAATTAAAATGTCTGCAGAATGGAGAAGATCAAGAATTTCGGATCTGTCTTGTTCGTCTTTTAAGTTCTTGAAGAGAATTTGTTTGTTCCAGTTA